>Ga0187833_10000611_pt1 | contig 41368 bp, 38 predicted proteins | sample ETNtaG_37_FD_167968 | JGI IMG/M metagenome (GOLD analysis project Ga0187833, IMG submission 167968) | Marine microbial and viral communities from oxygen minimum zone, Eastern Pacific Ocean - ETNP2014_SV_400_PacBio MetaG (Illumina Assembly) | ecosystem: Environmental > Aquatic > Marine > Hypoxic...
CCTTCGGGATGCATGAGTTGAGACGCCGCCGAAGCGTGTTGGGTTACCTCATAATCTTTGCGCTGGCCACCCCGGCGGCGATGTACGCGAGTTGGTACGGGCTGGGGAGCGTGAGTGAGCTGTGGATTGGCCTCACGCTTCTATTTTCGGCCGGCACTTTTACTTATGTGGCCACAGTTGACCTGCTCCCCAATGTGCACAACCCGCGCACGGGCCGCGACGTGCTCTGGCAGATAATTTTGGCTGCGGTGGTCATGACCGTACTCGTGTTTGTGCTCAAATCGGGCGGTATGGCGCCGCACCCGCATTAAGCGCATCCACTCACATTAATTGCGGTCGTGGTCGCTATGGGTATAATCCTTGCGATCTAGCAATAGGGCACGGAACTTGAGCTTGAATCGTTTCCTGCTAAAAGGTTGTGGTCTGTGGTTGTTCTGGCTTCTGGTTGCCTGCCGGGCGGGCGCACCTGACCCGGGTTCTGGGGTAACAGACGGAGCCGGCGACCGGTACACGCCGAGCGACGACCAGCCGACGGTGATGGCGGTCGCGAGTACCGAGCCGCTCGCGGCGCGTGTGAACGGGGAGCCGATTTCCGAGCGGGAATATGAGCGCGCTGTGCTGCGTTTCGAGGCCGCGCTCGAAGCGCTTGATTTTGACCCTGCGGAGCAGGGCGATTATCGCCTCGCCGTGCTAGAGCGGGCCATCGATGCGCGCTTGATCGCGCAGGCAGCGCGCGCGCGTGCCGTGGAGCTTGCCCCGCATGAGTTGCAAAACGCTCTCGATGAGAGCGTGCAGGCGCGCGGCGGCCAGGTGGGTTTCGATGAGTGGTTACAGGCGAATCATTACCGCGAGGACGAGTTTCGCCGGGAGTTGCAGGCGCAGCTGCTGGCCAGCAAGGTTCAGGCCGAAGTTCTGAGTGCTGTCGGCAGCGCGGCTGAGCAGGTGCGGGCGCGCCACGTGCTTGTCGCCGCGCGTGAGCAGGCCGAGGCGCTAGATGCGCAACTGGCGGCTGGCGCGGATTTTGCAACCATAGCGCTTGCGCACTCACTCGACAGGAGCACGCGCGTCAACGGCGGAGACCTGGGATGGTTTCCGCGCGGCCTACTCACCACGCCGGAACTTGAAACGGTGGCGTTCGCGTTGATGCCCGGTGAGCGCAGCGATATTGTGAAAACCTCGCTCGGTTTTCACCTTGTCGAGACTCTTGAGCGCGACGCGCAGCGTGAACTATCGCCGCAGTCCGCGCTCGCGGTTCGGCAAGTGGCCGTGGAGAGTTGGCTGGCGGAACTGCGCGCGGGGGCGGATATAGAGCGGTTTGGTCCATGACGGGTTGAACGCGGCAGGAGCACTGTTTATGCGACAACGAAGATTTTCGTTTCTTGACGTACTGACCTCGGCGTTGCTCTACGCGACGATGATGATCGGCGGTCTCTATCTGTTTATTTTCCTGGAACCGCAAACCGTCATCAACCCCTTCCCGCCGCCGACAATGCCGGTACGGGCGGTGCTGGCGACCAATACGCCCACCCCGGCTCCCGCAACGCCTACCCCGCTGCCATTGCCCACCGCACTACCCACGGCCGTGCCGGTCGTGGTCGTCACCGAGACCAGCCTGCCGCCAACGGCTATTGTGGTCGTGCCGGAACCGACGGCCATCCCAACCACTGAGCCGACCGCCGCGCCGACGGTCTTCGCTTACGCGCTCCAGGAGGGCAGCATTGGTTACACCACGCAGTTTGCCTATCCGGATTTGGATTGCGCTTGGATGGGCATCGCCGGGACAGTTTTTGATGCTGCGGGCGACGCCGCGGAGGACATGATTGTGCATGTGGATGGCCCGGACGGATTCGCCATCGATGCTATCGCCGGAACCCGGCCTGAGTTCGGCCCGGCCGGTTACGAGGTGACGCTGGCGAACGCGCCGATGGATAGCGACCAGATGTATGTCGTCCAATTGCTGGATGTGTATGGCGAGCCGGTTTCGGAGCGCTATGCGGTCACCACTTTCGATGACTGTGACCGCAATCTGATTCTGGTCAACTTCGTACACAACCGGTGATGGCGGTGCGTCGGCACGATGGGCACGCTCTATCTCATCGCCACGCCGATTGGCAATCTGGAAGACCTCAGCCCGCGCGCGGCGCGCATGCTGGGCGAGGTTGATTTAATCGCAGCTGAAGACACACGCCACACTCGCAAACTGCTTTCCCATTTTAATATAAATACCCCGCTCACCAGCTACTTCGAGCACAATAAACTGAGTAAGCTCGATACCGTGCTGGCGGCGCTGCGTCGCGGCGATGTCGCTTTGGTCTCTGACGGCGGCATGCCCGCGATTTCCGACCCCGGCTATGAGTTGCTGCACGCTGCGCTGGCAGCCGGCCACGAGGTGCGGCCGCTGCCGGGGCCTTCCGCCCTGCTGGCGGCGCTGGCGGTTTCAGGCCTGCCGACCGACGCGTTTGTCTATCTAGGCTTTCTTCCGCGCAAGCCCTTGGAGCGTCGGCGGTTGCTGGCGGAAAATGTTTCCGACCGGCGCACGCTGGTCGCATTCGAATCTCCGCATCGGTTGCGCGCGGCACTGGCGGATATTGAAGCCGAGCTGGGCGAGCGCCCGCTGGCAGTGGCGCGTGAACTCACCAAGCTATACGAGGAAATCTTCCGAGGCGCGGTCAGCGCCGCGCGGGAGTACTTCGCGCAAGTGCCGGTGCGTGGCGAGGTCACGATTGTCATCGGCGGCTGCATCGAGTCGGTTCAGGAGAAATGGTCTCCCGAGCAGGTGCGCGCTGCGCTTCAGGCTGCTTTGCAGGCGGGGGAGAGTCGCTCTCAGGCGGCTAAAGAGGTCGCGCAGCAGAGCGGTTGGCCCCGGCGCGAGGTTTATCGGTTGGAATTGCCGGATTGAACCTGTTCGCCGAGCTATTTGCTGCTGAAATTGGGCTGGCGCTTCTCCAAAAAACTATCCAACGCCTCGCGCAAATCGGTGCTGTGCAGCAGCTCTAGCTGCGAATCGATTTCCAGGTCCCGACTCTCGCGCAGCGGTAGCTCGTAGCCTCTGTCGATAATGCGTTTGGCGATTGCCACCGCGCGCGGGGGCAGCAGCAGGAACCTTTCGGCCAACCCGACAGCCTCCGCCTCCAACTCTTGCGGAGGCACGACGCGGTGCAGCAGCCCGTATTTCCGCGCGCGCTCTGCGTCAAAATCCTCAGCGAGCAGCACCATCTCCTTGGCGGCGGCAACGCCGGCCACGCGCGTGATGCGCTGCGTGCCCATGAGCACGGCGATGCTGCGTTTCACCTCCGGCAGGCCGAAGACGGCATCGCTGGCGGCGACGCGAAAATCGCAGCACAGCGCGAGCAGAAGGCCGCCGCCGAGGCAATATCCGTGCAGCCGGGCGATGGTCGCTTTCTCCAATTGTTCGAATTCATCCAGGCAGTTCTGCAGGTCGCGCAGGTTTTCGCGGAAGGCGCGGGCCTGCTGCCCGACCAGTTCGCCGATGACGCGCTCATCGACCCCGGAAGAGAAGTGTTTGCCCGCACTGTCCACAATCACCGCCCAGATATCGTTGCCGTCTCGCAGGTGGCGCGTGATTTCGCGCAGCTGCGCGATGCGGTCTTCTCGCAGGATCCAATCAGTGTATTCGGGTATCGACCTCAGCCATTATAGCCCCACCGGAACACCGAACACCTTCCCGCCTAGGTTCAGTCCTAGGCGTGAGACGCCGCGCGTCACGCCTTCGCCCAGCCAGTACTGCTCGAAAAGGATTTTTCCCCAGTGCCACATGCGCCCAGAGCGCGGCAGTGGCACCAGTGGGTCCGGCTCGGCGTAGAACTGGCCACTGGCGAAGCCGGCCGAGCCACTGCCGGTCTCGATCCAGCAATACCCCAGTCCGTTATATTCAGCCAGCGCGCCCGCACCTTGAATATCGGCGGCGATGCGGCGGGCAACAGTGTGCGCCTGACCGTCGGCGAAGACGCCCGCTTTGGGCAGCGGCTTGCCGTTCGCCAGCGTGACGTGCGTAACGTCGCCGATGGCGTAGACGTTCTCAGCGCAGGTTTGCAGCGTACACCTGTCAACGGGTACCCAGCCGACCTCGTTTGCCAGAGACGATTCCTGTGCCACGGGCGGCGCACGGTGCGGCGGTGTGGCGGCCAGGAAGTCAAAGGGCGCCGCGTCGCGGTTGGTAAAAATCAATTCTTGGCGCTCCGCGTCGATGCGCATCGGCTGCAACTGCGGGTTGAAGTGGATCTGTTTTGACTCCAGCATACTGACCACCGCGTGCCCCATCGCGGGGCCGGCCACGCTCATGGGCAGCGGTTCTGGGGTGTAGACTTGCAGCTCGCATTTCTCGCGGATGCCGCGCTGCCGTAAATGGTCATCCAACAGCAGCGCCATCTCATAGGGCGCCGCCGGGCACTTGTAGGGTACTCCAGAGACCAGTATTCCCAATCGCCCGCCCTCGAAGCGCTGCAGCGCCAGCCACAGTCCAGAAGCGCCTTCCAGATTAAAGGGCGTGTAGGCCGCCTCGCCAAAACCGGGCATGGCTGCGGGCGAGAGGTCCGCGCCCAGCGCGACCACCAGATAATCGTAGTTCAGGTCGCCGTTGCTGCTGCGCACGCGCGCGCCGTCCAAGTCAATCTCTTGCGCCTCCGCCGCGACCAGTTCCACATCGGGGCGCAGCAGACGCCGCAGGTCTTTGGTGATTTGTTGCGGCCGTCGCCAGCCGACCATTACCCACAGCAACGAGGGGGTGAATACGTATTCAGCGCGCTTGTCTGCCACGATGACGCGATGCTCCACGCCGAGTTGCTTGCGCAACGCGTTGGCGGTTACGATGCCGCCCACACCGCCGCCCAGAATGAGAATTGTCTTGCCGGTCATTGTTTCTCTCCTTTAGGCTTCTTCACGATCGTTAATGGTTTCACCTGTCCTAGCGAGTACGCGCTCCGGGTATTCCGGTACGTTGGCCTTCGTCCTTCACTACTTCCACGCGACGCTATTGCTTGACGAGTATGCGTTCCCTATGGCGATGGTCGCATGAGGGCAGCCGGGCAGGCAGTCGCCGCAGCCGTTGCATCGAATCATATCGATCAGCACCGGCTCGTCGGCGTCAATCTTTAACACGGTGCGTGTTTTGCAGACCACGTGCGCCGGGCGCGCGGCGGTCCCAGGTGTAGTCATCCACAGCCATCGGCGACCCACTTTGCTCGATCGTCCACATGCTTGAGCGCGATTTTCCATTGCCGTGACAGCGCCCATCGCTGTGTTTCAGAAGACTAGTACCTCATCGGCCGCCAGCGTCCACTCGCTGAGAAGGTCCATGCTGCCGGGCTGCACGCCCTCGATGATCAACTCTTCGACTACCATTTCAGGCCCGAGCCCGCGGGCCTCCGCGCACGTTCCTCAAGTGGCCACTTCGCCCAGGCGGGCGATTGAGCGCAGCATGCGCCCGATGTTGTAATACCCATCGGGCGTCCGCTGATTGGCGATGGCGCAATTGACCCCATCGCCAATCAGGAACATGCACACGCTGGCCTGCGGGCGCTTGACCAATTCGAGCGCCATGCGCAGCGCGTTATACGGGCGCTCGTTCCCGTAAGGTCCGTCGTTGATGACGAACAGGTAGTTTTTCGGTGCGTCAGTCATGTTGTGCCTCCTGGAATGTCCTAATATGTGATCCCACGTTTCAAGCTATCACCTGAATCTGTCCTCTTGGCGCAGGTATGATCTCCCCAATTACCTCGCCCGGTGTCGCCGTTTTCGCCAGCGCCGCCAGCAGCGCAGCAGATTTTTCCGGCGGCACAGCCATCAAAAGGCCGCCAGAGGTCTGCGCATCGCACAGAACAGTATATGCCCCCTCGGGCACATCCTGACTCCAGTCCACAAAACCGGTCAGATAGTCCAGATTGTTCTGCGTTCCATCCGGAATGCAGTCTTGCCTGATCAGATCCCAGACCGCGTCCAAGACCGGAACAGCTTTCCAGTTAGCGCGTGCGCCCACTCCGCTGGCTGCCGCCATCTCGCGCAAGTGACCCAGCAGTCCAAAGCCGCTCACATCTGTGCAGGCATGGACGCCGGCTGCCAGCATGGCCGCGGCCGCCTCCCGGTTGAGCTGGCTCATCTGGGCTGTGAGGCGCTCAATAAGGTCGCTTCCGGCCAATTTGCGGTCGATGGCGGTGGCGACGATTCCGGTGCCGAGCGGTTTGGTCAGGAGTAGCGTATCGCCCGGTTTCGCCCCACTGTTCGAGATCCGCTTATCGGGATTGATTAGGCCGGTGACGGCAAGGCCATATTTCGGCTCATGATCGTCGATGGAATGGCCGCCGAGCACCGATGCACCGGCCTCGATTATTTTGTCGGCACCACCGCGCATTATTTCGTTCAGCACGCTCAAAGGGAGCGTCTTGGCCGGGAAGCCCACCAGGTTTAGAGCGATCACCGGACGCGCGCCTATGGCGTAAAGGTCGGAGAGGGCATTGGCGGCGGCAATTGCGCCGAATTGGTAAGGATCATCCACGATGGGCGTGATGTAGTCCACGCTCTGAACGATGGCCAGATTGTCAGCCACCCGATATATCGCGGAATCGCTGTGCCCGTCGTAGCCGCTAACTACATTCGGGTCGGTAGGCTTCTGGAGGCTGCGCAGTACCTGCGCCAAGTCGGCTGGGCCGATCTTGCAGGCTCAACCCGCGCCGTGGGAAAAGTCCGTCAGTCTGTGACTATTATTGGCTGTCATCGTGTTGACAGTCTACAGTGTGTCAAATTATAATGCAATAGACTCTTTGTTTGAATAGTGATAATTAACGGTTATAGATATGGATTTCCCCCGATTAGGTGTTTTCCGAGCGGTCGCGTGTGCGCGCAGTTTTTCGCGTGCGGCCGAGTCGCTGTTCATCAGCCAGCCGGCTGTCTCCAAACATATCCGGCTGCTGGAGGCAGAGTTGGGCGCACAGCTACTGCTGCGGGCAGGTCGGCGCACGGAATTGACCGATGCCGGGCGCATTGTGGATGATTACGCGCGCCGCGTGTTTGCGTTGGGCCAGGAGATGCGGCGTGCGCTGGGTGAACTGGAAGGTCTGCGGCGGGGTTATTTACGCATAGGCGCGAGCAGTACCCCGGGCCTGTACCTGCTGCCCGCTGTGCTGGCCGCCTTCCGTCAGGCACATCCCGGAATCGACCTCTCGCTCGATATTGGCAATAGTCAGGAGATCGCCGCACGAGTCGCGCGCCACGAATTGGATATCGGGTTTGTCGGTGCACTGCCTAAAGCCGTCGGCTTGCAGGTGCAGCCGTTTGTGTCCGATGAAATCGTGCCTATCATGCCCGCCGCAGAAACATTCGCGGCGAGGCCGTTGGCGCTGGATGCAGCGCTGCAAACGGAGACGCTCATAATACGGGAAGCTGGGTCGGGTACACGCGCAGCCGTCGAGGCAGCTCTGGCAGGGTGGGGGCATCAGGCGCAGCGAGTGATGGTGCTGCGCGGCTGTGAGGCGGTCAAACGGGGGGTGGTGGCCGGCTTGGGGTTTGCGTTTGTCTCTCGCTTGGCTGTGGCACTGGAGACAGCCCAGGGAGTGCTTAAAACACTAGATGCTCAGGGACAATCAATCCGGCGGAATCTTTATGTCCTTTCGCGCAAAGACGTGCACGCCTCCGCAGCAGCGCTGGCATTTTTGGCGTTGGTGCGCAAAAGGCAACCATAACTGATAAGGTCTACCTGGAAGCCGTTGAGCCATGCCTAAGGCCGCCGACAGCGCTATCGCCGCGCAACAGAGGAACAGTGCCGGCTAATTGGACAATGTCAACCAACGGGCTGTGATTGCGTCAGGCCACGCACCAGAAATCTTCAGTCTCCACGAAGCCCCAGTCTTGCAGCCGCGCGCGGATTAGCGCCCGTGCGCCGCGCGAGCCGACTGCAGCCAGCAACGCAGCGTGCGTGTGCTGCCGCCATATGTCCGGCAGCTCATCGGCATGGTGGATCGGGCGACCGCGCAGCGTGCGGCCTATTTTGCCTGCATCGATATCCACAAAGGCGAACAACGGAGCGCCTCCGCGCACAAGGTGTTTGGAGAGACGCCGGCCCATTTGCCCCGCTCCCCAGATGATGACAGCGTCGCGGCCGCGCAGTGGGCCGCGCAGCAAATAGTGAGCCTTGGCGCGCAGGAAATTCTCCACCGAATAGCGCGCGTCGGTGCGCGTGGCGCGCTCCGGGTGGTCGCGCCAGCGAAGCAAGGTCTGCGTAATTTTCTCCATTCGTTTCCCCGCCAGATGGTAGCGCAGCCAGAGGTCGTAATCCTCTGCCCAGCCGCGCTCGTGATAGCCGCCCAGCGCCAACAGCTCGGTGCGGCGCAGCATGACGGAAGGGTGCGGCAGCGGGCTTTCGATGAACATGTCGCGCGCTATTTCGGTCGGCGTGGTCAGCCCGTTCAACCATTCGACGTAACGGCGGAATCCTTCCGTCACCGTTTCGGACGGAAAGGGCTCGACAAGGCAGCTGACCACGCTCAGCCCCGGTTGTGCGCGCAACCGCTCGGCCTGCAGCTCGAATCGGAGCGGGTGCGCGAGGTCATCAGCGTCCATGCGCGCTACGAACTCGCCCCGACAGGCAGATAGGCCGCGGTTGAGCGCTTCAATCAGGCCGACGCGCGGGAGCTGGATGGGGCGCACGCGCGGGTCGTCTGCGGCGCAGGCCTGCAGGATTGTTCCGCTCTCGTCGCTGGAGCCATCGTTCACCGCCACAACTTCGGAATCCGACAGCGACTGCGCCCGAAGGCTGGCAAGCGTCTCGGGGAGTGTGGTCGCCGCGTTGTGTGCCGGCAGCAGCACGGAAACAACCGGGGCGTTCATGTACTCATTCTACCCCGGGGAGCGTTAGAATCACATTGAGATTCTCGGCGTCACTGGTATTCTTCGGACGCATAGGATCCGGAAAGCGTGAGGGTGGCTTTACCGGCCGCGCGCGCACGGTATAATCTCGCAGCGACGGACGCACAGCTTTTGGCCGCGCCCGGTATCACATCGCGAGGTCAGATCAGAAATGTCCCCCAGTGACGGCATCACCCGAATGAACGTTCCCGGCCCCAGAGCGCAGGCGCTGATTGCGCGTGACGAGAGCGTGGTTTCGCAGGCGTACGGGCGGCCATACCCGTTCGCCATGAGCCGCGGGCAGGGCGCGCGCGTTTTCGATGTGGACGGCAATCGCTTCCTCGATTTTGTGGCCGGAATCGCGGTCAACGCCACCGGCCACTGTCACCCGCGCGTGGTGGCGGCGCTGCGAGAGCAGGCCGAGAAGTTCCTGCATGTTTCATCTGATTATTACCACGAGCAATGGGTGCTGCTGGCGGAAAAACTGAACCAGCTGCGCCCGTTCAGCGAACCGGCGCGCGTCTTCATGGTCAATTCCGGTACCGAGGCGGTGGAAGCGGCGCTCAAGTTGGCGCGGCATCACACCGGCCGCGATAATTTCATTGGCTTTCTGGGCGCATTCCACGGGCGCTCCACCGGCGCGCTCTCTTTCACCGCGAGCAAGACAACGCAGCGCGAGGGATTCGGCATGATGCCCGGGGTGACGCACATTCCCTATCCCGACCCGTTCCGCCCGCTGCTGGCGGCGCAGCCGGGTGACGCTGATTGCGGCGAGGCTGTCATGCGCTATCTGGAAGAGGTGATCTTCCGGCGGCTGCTCTCGCCGCAGCAGGTGGCGGCTGTGCTCGTGGAGCCAATTCAGGGCGAGGGTGGCTACATTGTCCCGCCCGAGAGTTTCTTTGCGCGCCTGCGCGCCCTGTGTGACCGGCACGGCATTCTGCTAATCGCCGATGAAGTTCAGAGTGGCATGGGGCGCACCGGCAAGTGGTGGGCCATCGAGCACTGGGGAGTGGAGCCTGACATTGTTTGCAGCGCGAAAGGCATCGCCAGCGGGCTGCCGCTGGGCGCGATGATTGCGCGCGAGCACATTTCCACCTGGCCGGCCGGTAGCCACGGCAACACCTTTGGGGGTAACCCGCTGGGATGTGCGGCTGCCTTGGCGACGATTGCGGTACTGCAAGATGGCGCGCTGCAGAATGCCCGCGAACAGGGCGTGTTCCTGCAGGACGCTCTAGCGGAAATCGCGGGGCGTCACGCTGCCATCGGGGATGTGCGCGGAAAGGGGTTGATGATTGGAATCGACCTGGTGCGCGAGCGCGATTCGCGTGTTCCGGCGAAAGCGCTCGCGGAGCGGGTGGCGCAGCTTGCTTTTATACACGGTCTGCTGCTGCTGCCCGCTGGAGAGAGCGTGGTGCGCATGGCCCCGCCGCTGGTGCTCACCCGTGCCGAGGCCGAGGAAGGCCTCGCCATCTTTGAGCACGCGCTGACGCTGGCTGAGGCGCGTTAGCGCTATTCTCTCACGTCGGCCGCGTTCAGGTCTGCGTAGCTCTCGCGGCGGCGGATGAGGCGGTAACTATCGCCCTTCACCAGCACCTCCGCCGGGCGCGGATGTGCGTTATAGTGCGAGGTCATGCTGTAGCCATAAGCGCCCACATCCATTACTGCCAGCAGGCTGCGCCCGGGCTCGACGATTAAGCGCAATCGGCGCGGAAAGGCCTGCAGCCGCGCTGCGATCGCCTTGGCGAACTCGGGGACTGTGGGCATGCTCCCCTCTGGACGGTACTGCACCGGGAAGCCGCCGCCGATATCGAGTGTGTCCCAGTTTGCGGGGAGCGCTTCCAGAAACTCGAGCGCGCAATCGAGAGCGGTCAGCAGCGGGGCTGTTTCGGGCAGCTCCGAGCCGATGTGAATGTGTGCGCCGCGCAGTACCAGGTTTGGCCACTGTGCGTCTGCCAGCCGGCGGGCGTCCTCGGGCGGCAGGCCGAATTTTGATTCTGCGCTGCCGGTGACGATGTAGCGATGCGTGTCCGGTGTGACGCCCGGATTCAAACGCAGCGGAACGCGCTGCTTCCGGCGCGATTCGGCGTCGGTTTTGCCCGCGCCGGCAAAGGCGCAGCGCCCCGGCTGCGCGCCCGCGAGTTGCGCGCGGTGCAGCTCACCGCCCGAGACCACATCGAAGCCTAGCCTGGCTGCGGCGAATGTGCGCAGGATGACGAGGTTGTCGTTGGCCTTCACCGCGAAGCAGATGAGCGGCTGGAGCGCGGCGAAGGCGGCCTGCATGGCCACGATGTTGGCGCGCAGGCTTTCCGCGGAGTATACGTACAGCGGGGTGCCGTATTCAGTTGTCAGTTGCTCGAGAGCGACGGATTCGCAGTGCAGACGGTTATGATGGTACCGAAAGGGCGGCCTCTCGTTAGAGCACGATGTTCGTTGTGCCGGAAACACTCATCCCTCCAACATCGCCACCGTCACCCCGTCGCCGCCCTCGCCCGGTTCGCCCGACCGGAATGATTTGACTTCCGGGTGCGTGCGCAGCGCATCGTGCACAGCCCGGCGCATCTGCCCGGTGCCCTTGCCGTGCACGATGCGCGCCCAGGGAAGCTCGGCCAGCACGGCGGCATCCAGGTAGCGCTCCAGATTGTGCATCCCGTCCTCGATGCGCTGGCCGCGAAGGTGCAGCTCCATGCCCGGCGAGGCCGCACGCACGCGCACGCTTTGCATGGATTCGGAGCGTGGGGAATTATGGTGGGCGTCGGCGCTGCCGGGGCGCAGCTCATCCAGCCCGGCGCGCAGGCGCAGCCGCCCGATCTGCACCTCGGCCTCGCTGCCGCTCAGCGCGGTGACGACGCCCTCGGCCTGCAGGCGTTCCACGCGCACGCTGTCGCCCAGACGCAACGCGCGCTCAGGCCCGTGCTCCCCGAGCGGATCGGCGGAAATCGGCAGCGTGACCTTCTCTTCCAGAGCGCACACCTGCTGTGCCACGAGCTGCAATTCCTGCAGCGGCAAGCCGCCGGCCTTCAGGAGGCGGCGCAGGCGCTTTGTCTCGGTGCGCAGCGTGGCCAGTTCCGCCTGTGCCTGTTCGCGCGCAGCCATCAGGATGGAGCGGCGCTCGTCGTCGATTGCTGCCAAACTAGTTTCCAGTTCGGCTTGTCGGTCTTCGGCCTGCGCGCGCGTCGCCTCGCTGTGCTCGCGTTCCTTTCGGGCGCTGTCACGCTGGCGGTGGATGTCGGCCAAGAGCGCGTCGGCTTCCTGGTCTGCGGCGCTGAGCATGCCACGCGCGCGCGCGATGATATCCTGCGCCAGCCCTAGGTTTTTCGCGATGGCCAGCGCGTTGGAGCGCCCGGGCAGGCCGATGGTCAGATGATAGGCCGGGGCCAGTGTCTCAGGGTCAAAATCCACGCTGGCGTTGATGACACCGGGCGTGTTGTGCGAGAAAACTTTCAGACGTTGGTAATGGGTACTCACCAGTGTGGTCGCGCCGCGCTGCAACAGATTGTGAAGCAGGGCCTGCGCCAGCGCCGAGCCCTCTCCCGGGTCGGTACCCGCGCCGATTTCATCCAATACCACCAGCGAGCGCGCGTCCACCGCGGCCAGCATGCGCGTAATGTTTCCGATGTGGGAGGAGAAAGTGGAGAGACTCTGCTCGATTGATTGCTCATCGCCGATGTCGGCGAAAACTCCGCTGAAGAGCGGCAGCGCTGCCCCGGGCTGCACCGGAAGCTGCAGCCCGCAGGCGGCCATCAGCGCCAGCAGCCCGACCGTTTTCAGTGTGACGGTCTTGCCGCCGGTGTTCGGGCCAGTGATGACTACGACCGTGGTGGCGGCGTCAATTTCGAAATCTATCGGCACCACCGCTTCGGGCGGCAGCAATGGATGGCAGGCAGTCTGCAGCCGGATGGGGCAGCCGCGCCCACCGGCCTCCGTGTCCGCCGGTATTTGCAGCAGCTCCGGCTCGCTGGCTTGCAGCGCCTCGGCGTAACGCGCGCGCGCAAAGGCGAGATCGAGCGCAGCGAGCGCCTCAACGTTGCGCGTGATTTCCTCGGTCTTGGCGCCGACGTGCCCACAGAGAGCGCGGAGCACACGCTCGACCTCATCACGTTCGGTCAGTTGCAGCTCGCGCCAGCGGTTGTTCAGGTCCAGCGTGCCCAGCGGCTCGATGAAAAGCGTGGCTCCGGAAGTGGACTTGTCGTGTACGATGCCGCGAATGCGCCCTTTGAAATTGGCCTTCAACGGAACCACATAACGGTCTCCGCGTTGCGTGATTAGCGCCTCCTGCAGGAATTCGGCGTTGCGCGGGTTTTGAATTAGCCGTTCCAGTTTCTGCATCAACCGCTCGTGCGTTTCGCCCAGTTCGCGGCGGATATCGGCAAGGTGTGCGGAGGCAGTGTCCAGCACCTCGCCGCGCTCATCCAGCGCTCTGGCGATTGCCTTTTCCAACTCGGGCAGCTCGTGCATATTCTCGGCGTGGCCGCGCAGCAGTTCGAATTGTTCACCTGCGCCCAACACCACCCTTTTGAGCGCGCGCGCGGCCAGCAGTGTGTTCCTGATTTCGAGCAGTTCGGCCGGCGTCAGCAGCGCGGAGCGGGCGGCGCGTTCGGCCAGGGCGCGCACGTCGCGCGCCGCGCCGATACTCGCCTGGGGATGGTCCTCGAGCAGCCGGCGGGCCTGCGCGGTTTCACGCTGGCGGCGCTTGGCCTCGGGCAGCTCGGGGGTGGGCTGTAGCTGCAGCGCCAGCTCGCGGCTGGCGAAGAAGTCGCAGTGGTAGGCCAGCCGTTCCAAGACCAGCGGCAGTTCGAGCGTAAGCAGCGATTTTGTGTCCATTAGCGTGAGGGAGTAATTATACCGGTCGGCGGCTCACTTTCAGGTGGTATCATTGGGGCCTGCAATCAGGAGGTGCGATACAATATCCGTGCACCATACGACCGCGAAGGAAACTTCCTTGCCTTTGGACACACTTGGACGCTCGCTGCAGGATTTGCGCATTTCGGTCACCGACCGATGCAACTTGCGCTGCGTCTATTGCATGCCCAAAGAGATCTTCGGGCCGGATTATCCTTATCTGGAGCGCAGCGAGCTGCTCACCTACGAGGAAATTACGCGGCTGACGCGTGTGCTCGCCGACTTGGGTGTGCGCAAGGTGCGCCTGACCGGCGGCGAGCCTTTGTTGCGCCACGGTGTGGAGCGGCTGATTGAAATGCTGACGCACATTCCTGACCTTGACCTGACGCTGACAACCAACGGCGCGCTGCTCACGCTGGAAAAGGCGTTCGCTCTGAAAGCGGCCGGCCTGCGGCGCATCACCGTCAGCCTGGACTCGCTCGACGAGGCTGTGTTCACTGCCCTGAACGATGTTGATTTTTCGATGGAACGCGCGCTGGCGGGCATCGAGAACGTGGCCGCGGCCGGGTTGACGCCAGTGAAAATCAACATGGTGGTGTTGCGCAGCGTCAATCTGGAAAGCGTACTGCCCATGGCGCGGCACTTCCACGGCAGCGGGCATATTCTGCGCTTCATTGAATACATGGACGTGGGCGATAGCAACGGATGGAAACTGGACGAGGTGGTGCCCGCCGCCGAACTGGTCGCGCTCATCGGTGCCGAACTTCCGCTTGAGCCGGTCGCGCCGAATTACCGCGGCGAAGTGGCGCGGCGCTGGCGCTATGCCGATGGCGGCGGCGAAATCGGGCTGATATCGTCAGTCTCGCAGCCCTTCTGCGGTGATTGCACTCGCGTGCGCCTTTCGGCGTGCGGCGAGCTTTTTACCTGTCTCTTCGCTTCCGCCGGTCACGATGTGCGCGCGTTGCTGCGCAGCCGGGCCTCAGATAAGCAGGTTTCAGCGCGGCTGACGGCCATCTGGCGGCAGCGGGATGACCGCTATTCAGAGTTGCGTAGCGCGCTGGCGGCGCGGCGACCACGCGTGGAGATGTCGTACATCGGCGGGTAGCGCCTCCGGCCTCAATCTAGGTTTTCAGTGGCGAGCTCCCAGAAAGAACCGATTTCGTACTGAAAGCGGCGCACGCCCACCCTGTGCAACAACAGGATCGCCATTAGGAGTCCGGCGGCCTCCAACGCGAACACCGCGCCGTATGCTTGCCCGGGCAGCGCGCCGGCAGCCAGAAATGCGCCCTGCAGCCCGCCCGATAGCAGCGAGGCCGGCCCCTTTGCCAGCGCCTGCACCAGCGTCCACGCCCCTACGAAAAGGCCGGTGTGCTGGCTGGAAGTCATGTCCATCATCAGGGAGACGCTGCCGACGGTGAAGAAACCGGCCCCCAGACCGAGCAGCGTGATGATGGCCACCAGCATGCTCTCGCTCTGCGAGAACCCGCTCGCAGCGAGGCTGCCGAACGCCGCAACCATGATCCAGCAGCCCAACCCGGCAACCCTGCGCTTGCCCATCCGCGGGATGAGGAGCATGCCGCCCAGCACCATCCCGGCGACCATGCCGACGCCCATATAGGTGTTGAAGAGCGTGGTCTCCGCGGGTGGTAGCCCGAAAACCTCGCCGCCAAACGGCTCCAGAATGACGTCATGCATGAAATAGGAGAACATCCCTACCATCAGGAAAACGGCGAAGTGGCGCGAGTGCTGGCTGCGCGCCAGCAGCGTGAGCGCAGCGCGCAGGCTCTCGTGACGGCGGTGCAATTCAGCCCGGCTGCGCGGCTCCTGCCGCCAGAGCGCAACCACGGCGAGCAGCAGCGCCACTGCAAAGCCGCCGGTGAAGAGGGTCACCATGCGCTCAAACGCGTAAATGCGCATGAACAACGCCGCTCCCACGCCGGTTACGATGATACCCACCATCATCAGAGTCCACACCAGCCCGGTGGCCGGTCCGCGTTCTGCCCGGTCGGTGCGGTCCGCAATAAGCGCTAGGTATGCCGTGCCGGCGACAAAGGTAGCCACGCCCTCTAGCAAGAAAAAGAGGAATACGGCAGCGACATTCAGCGGCGTCGCCGCGGGCGCAAGCCAGCGTGCCACCCATGGAGAAAGCGCCAGAATCAGGCCGGTGAGCGTAACACCCAGCAAGATGTAAAGCGTGCGCCGGTATCCGCCGATGCGGTGCACATCCGAGAAGTGCCCGAACGGGATGGCTACCAGCGCGCCGAGGTAGTGACCGCCGCCCACCAGCAGCCCGACAACCAGCAGGTCGAGCCCGAGCTCGACGCGCATGACGCGGTTGAGGACGCCTAGGAACAGCACCGAGAGCCCACCGGCCGCCATTTGGAAAAGCCCCAGTCGCAGCAATTGAGGTCGGGTCATGCCTTGGATTATTCGGCGCTGGGGCGCGACCTGACTGCCTCGGTCAATTCATCCCGCCTGAATCCGGCTGCCACCAGAAAGCCGGCAAACAGCAGTCCGGCTGCCAGCAGCTCGCCCAGGTATAACCATGCGCCAAATCCCATGCGCGTGAGCACACTGGCGAAACTTATCACCAGCGTACCCGCGGCGATGAGCAGGTTGCCAATTACGCGGTTGGGCAAAACGCGTTTGCGCCAGAAAAGGTAGGAAGACCAGAGTGCGCCGCCAACCAGTGCAATCACGCCGTAGATATTGAGAAATGGCGTCCCCAGCCTGATGGTCGCCCCCCCGCGCGCAGGCGGCATGATGCTGCTGTATTGCTCACTGATGGGCATTGTGCGAGTGAATCGGGTTTCGTCCAGAAGAGGCATCACCCGCAACATCAGCGCCAGCGCGGCTAGGCTTCCCAGCAGCAGTAAAACTGTCCAGGGCAGCACACGTTTGCGGGAGAAAAGCAGGTAAAGCGTACCCTGCCCGATCCAGGCGGCGTTCAGGGCTGCGCCAAAGAAATACCAGCTGAAGAACGCCCAGCGGCTCCACCGCAGCGCAAGATATGCCTCCGCGAAACTGGCGATGCTGAACATCAACAACCCGATGCCCCAGAACAGGAAATGCAATCCGCGGCGCACGAAAAAGCGTCGCAACACCACGACGCAAGAAACCAGCATCATTGCGGTTGAAAGGAAGGGCAGCAGTGTGTTTATCGTCATCACAAACTCACTAATTGTCAGCGCGCCACGGGTACAAAACCGAAGGCCCCCCGAGCGCCAGCATTACAAGCACGGCGAGCACAATTCCGAGCGAAAGGAGCAAAATCGGAATCACCTTCCATAAAACACTGAATCAGCGGGCATGCGCGAGCCAAGCGGTTTTGATTTGCGCGGCATTGTCGGTCCCGGTTCACTGCTCGCGCTGGCTGCCGTGATGCCGGGGTCCTCAGGCGTGGATCATTTCTCCCACCAACCCATGCATTGTTTCCATTATCGCTTCCGATAGCGTCGGATGGGCGTGTACGTTGCGCGCGATTTCTTCCCCGGTTAGTTCCAGATTGTGAGCCAGAGTCAGTTCGGGCAGCAGCTCGGTCACCTGCGGACCAATCAGGTGCGCGCCAAGGATTTCTCCGTATCTGGCGTCGCTGACAACCTTGACCCAGCCGCCGCAATCTCCCAGCCCCAGGGCTTTGCCGTTTGCGCGGAAATCAAAGCGCGCGGTCTTCACGTCGTATCCGGCCGAGAGCGCCTCGGCCTCGCTGTAGCCGAAGGAGGCCACCTCGGGATGGCAGTAAGTGGCGCGCGGCATCATTCTGTAATCCAACTCCACGCTGGGCGCCCCGGCGATGGTCTCGGCGACGATGACGCCCTGCGCAGAGGCCACGTGCGCCAGCAGCAATTTACCGGTCACGTCACCGACGGCGAAAACGCCCGCCACGCTGGTGCGCATGCCGGCATCTACCTTGACAAAGCCACCTTCACCACGCTCCACGCCCAGTGCACCCAACCCGAGGTTTTCGCTATTGGGCGCAAAACCGACCGCCACGAGCGCTTGCTCGGCCGTTACAGTCTGCACGCCACTCTCTGTTGATACCGCGACATCCACGTTCTGGGCGTTTGTCTGCAGCCGCTCGACTTTCGCGCCGGCGAGCACCTCGATGCCCCTTTTTTTGAATGCGCGCGTCAATTCTGCGCTCACCTGCTCGTCTTCCAGCGGAAGGATGCGTGGCAGCATCTCAACGAGAGTGACATGGCTGCCGTACGAGTTCCAGATAGTGGCGAACTCCACCCCTATTGCCCCGCCGCCGACTATGATTACCGAGGCGGGAAGCCGCTCTTGCAGGATTGCCTCGCGATAGGTGAGCACGCGCTGTCCGTCTGCGCTGAGAGCGGCCGGCACTGCCGGTCGTGCGCCGGTGCCCAGCACGATGTTGCTGGCGGTCAGAGTGCTCACCGCGCCGTCTGCGGCGATGACCTGAACGGAGGAGTTCGATTTCAAACACGCCGCGCCTATGTGCACGGCGATATCATTTTTCTTCATCAGGAAGGCGATGCCCTTGGTCAGTCGCTTCGCCACCCCGCGCGAGCGCTTGACGGCGGCACCGTAATCGAGCTGCAAATTCTCGAAGGAAAAGCCAAACTCTTTGCTGCGATGGGTTAGAGTGTGAGCGATTTCGGCATTCTTCAGCAATGATTTGCTGGGCACGCAACCCACGTTAAGGCAAACGCCTCCAAGCCATTCTCTATCTACGATAGCGACCTTTTGACCCAACTGGCTGGCGCGAATGGCGCACACGTACCCGCCCGGGCCAGCGCCGATGATGATTAAGTCGTACTTCATGCTAGCTTCGGACCTCCAATGCTCCCACCACCGTCGTCAGAAATGAATCGGCAATTGCGCCGTCGATAATGCGGTGGTCAAAGGTCAATGTCAGATACGCCATCGGGCGCGCCACCACCGCATTATTCTCCACGACCGCTCGCTGCTGGACTGCACCGACCCCCATAATGGCGCACTGCGGCTGGTTGATTATCGCGGTGGCCAGCAGTGAGCCGGAAACACCATGGTTGGTAATCGTGAAAGTGCCGCCCTGCACCTCGTCGGGTTGGAGTTTCCGCGCTCGGGCCCGCGCCACCAGGTCATTCAATTCGCGGGCGGTCTCCGCGAGGGATTTTCCGGCGGCGTTTTTTATCACCGGCACGATCAATCCCTCCTCCCCCAGTGAAACCGCCACGCCGATGTTGACCGCCTCCTTAAGCACAATCTTCTCCTGGCGCAGCGCGCTGTTCACAATCGGATGAGCCCGTAACGCGGCCGCGCTCGCCGCAACGAAATAGGCTGTCAGAGTGAGTTTGACGCCATCCGCGCCGAGCCGAGCTTTGTATTCGGCCTGATGCGCGAGCACCACGCTCATGTCCACCTCGAAAACGGTGGTGACGTGCGCGGAGGTGTGTTTGCTGCGCACCATGTGTTTGGCGATTGCCTGACGCATTGGTGTCAGCGCCTGTCCCGCGCCACCGCCGACTGGAGGTGGCGCGGGACAGGCGCTGATGAAGCGCTTTACGTCTTTTTTCGTGATGCGCCCGCCGTGACCCGTGCCCTCAACTTGGTCGAGGTCCACGTTGTGTTCGGCGGCCAGCCTGGCCACCACCAGCGAGATGAATGCGCCCTTCTTTCTCGCGCGAGCCGGGGCTGCTCGCGCGGGCGGCGCGGCAGCCGGCGTCTGCGCGGGACGCGAGGCCGCCGTGGGCGCTGTAGGCAATGTTTCGCCGACCTCCCCAATCCACCCGAGCAGCGTGCCCGCCTGCACCGTGACGCCCTCTGCGATGAGCAGTTTGAGCACCGTGCCGCTGGCGCCGGCGGGAATCTCGGTGTCCACTTTGTCGGTGGTCACCTCAAGGATGGGGTCGAATTGCTGCACGCTGTCGCCCTCACCCACCAGCCATTTGCTCACCGTGCCTTCAACCACGCTCTCACCCAGCTTGGGCATCACTATTTCAGTGGGCATCGCTTTCTCCCAAACATGCGGCTAATTCCCGCATCGTGGCTGTGATGTGCTCTACATCCGGCATGAACCAGTCCTGGAATGGGGGCTGTAGGGCACGGCGGGCACGTCCAAGCTGGCCAGGCGTCTCACCGGCGCGTCCAGATCGGTGAAGGCCTCGGCGGTGATGACGGCGGCGATTTCGACCCCGCAGCCACAGGTCAGGTTGTCCTCGTGCCCGATGCACGACACGTGGAATGCCACCTTGCCTTGCCGCTGCAGCAGCCAGGCGCGCTCATCCAGCCGCCGCGCCCGCAGCATGGCACGATAGAGCTTCAATTGAATCTTGCGGTCAGGCGCCGCCTCAGGCTTCATGCGTTTGCCCTTTAACTGAGTTTACCATGTGCGCCGGGCGGGATGCCGAATGTGGAGGCGCGGCGGCGCTCCTTTTCAGATCATCCTGCGCTTGTTCTCGAACACCGGCCTGTTCTCCAAAATGCGTAGCGGGGAGAAAATGGAGAGGTCGAGGCTCGGCGGCTTTCCCAGAATCAATTCGGCAATATAACGCCCGACGGCGTGGCACTGCTGAAAGCCGTGGCCGGAAAAGCCATTTGCCAGAAAGAACCCGCGTAGCGCCGGCCACTCACCGAGAATGGCATTGCCGTCAAAGGTGTTCACGGCATACAGGCCTGCCCAACCGCCGTTGATTTTCAGGCGGTCAAACGCCGGCATTACCTCGACAAGTTCACCCCAGAGCAGGTTCTCGAATCTTTCCCGCTCCCAGCGGAAATCATCGCAACCGACAGGATCATCCTCGCGCGAGCGGGCGCAGGTGAAGTTGCCATTCCCCTCATGCATGCAGTACAGACCGGAAGGGAAGAAAATGGGCGGCAGCAGCCCTTCGGGCCGCAGCCCGGTTTCTATGACTGTGACCTGGCGCTTGGTCGGCACAATCGGCAAATCGATTCCCGCGCTGCGGATAATATCGGCGGCCCACGCGCCGGCAGCGTTGACGACGGCGTCCGCTGCGAGTTCACGCCCCCCAGCCAGTGCAACCCCGACGATGCGGTCATCGCGCCGCAGGAACCGTTCCGCTTTTGCGTGAATGAACTGCGCACCGAGAGAAATCACCTTTTTCCGATAGCCGCTCAGCACCGCTTCCGGAGACATGGTGCCGTCCTTGCGTCCGAACGTCCCGCCCACGCAGCCCTCCAGATTGTAGAACGGATGGCGCTGCCGCACCTGCTCCGGCGACAGCCACTCGACCTCACATCCCAGGCTGCGCTGCCGGGCGTGGCCTCGTTTTGCCTCCGCGCGGTTGGCTGCATCAACGATGAAAAGATTTCCCTGCTGGAGGAAGTCCACCTGCGGCTTTTCATCCCCCACCGCCATCTGCTCTGAAAAACCCTGCAGAATCTGCAGCCCGTACAGTGACATCTGGATGTTTTCTTTGATATTAAATTGTACGCGGATGTTCCCCTCTGAAAGCGTGGTCGAGGCGCGGGCATACGTCGGGTCCATCTCAATCAGGGCGACATTCAGGTTATCATCGGCCTGCAGCAGGTTGTAAGCGATGGCACAGCCCATCACACCGCCGCCGACCATTATCACGTCAAAGCGATGGCTGCTCATTGTGCGCAAAGCAATGATGCTACGCTGCACCCGCGCGCTTTCATGCGGAGAACGCCCCTCGCAGCGCCTCAATGTGGGCGGGAGTGGTTCCACAGCAACCCCCTATTAGCGTAGCCCCGCCCGCTCGCCAGTGGCGGGCGTAAGCGGCGTAAGCCTGCGGTTTGACTGCGTCGGTCTGCACCCAGTTTCCGTCATCGTCGAGATAACCGACATTGCCGTATGCGCCCACCGGCAGCGTAGTGTGGGCGCGCAATTCCGCCAGTGGCCGGTGCAGTTCGGGGGCGGGCGCGCAATTAATGAGCAGCGCATCCGGTTGCAGCGCGGTGAGCGCCTTGGCGGCAGCGGCCAGCGGTTCGCCGGAGAGAAGGCGAGCATCGCGGCCGCACACCACGCTGACCAGAGTTGGCCGGCCTGTGGCCACGGCGGCGCGCGTGGCCGCCACGGCCTCGCGCACGCTGTTCATCGTTTCCACCAGCAGCGCATCCACCCCGCAGGCTGCAAGGCAATTGGCCATGACGCTGTGTTCGACCGCTAATGTGGCGGCGGGTGGGGTGCGCTGCGGAGAGTAGCTATCTTCAAGCGGGGCGATAGCTCCGGCCACGAGGGCGCGCGAACCAGTCGACTCGATGGCCCGCCGCGCAATTTCCACCGCGCGGCGGGTCAACTGCTGCGCGCGTTCTCCCAAACCGGCTTGCTTCAAATTGCGGCGGTGGGTGCGAAAGGTGTTGGCCGTTATGATGTCCGCGCCGGCGCGCAGGTAGTCCACATGAATCTGGAGCAGCGTTTTGGGCGCTTCCAGAATGGCGCGTGCCGACCAAAGGGGCAGGCTGATATCCACCCCGCGCCGGTAGAGCTCGGTGCCGGTGGCCCCGTCCAGCAGCAGACCGAAGCGCAGCTGCTGGCGGATATCTGAACTCTGTGTGCTCTCGATTGCGCTTGATGTCATCAGCCGGGTTGTAGGCGGGCGGCCTTCCTTTCTGCGCTGATTATAACAAGGCGGCCGCGTTTAGCGCTCCGGGCTGTTCATCAAGCCGCCCCATAACCACTGCGGATATATGAACGCGCCAGTGTTGCCGGTGTGATACGGGCTGGCGGCGTCCAGCGCGGCCGCCCACGAAGCGACCACATCGTTGGCGTGCAGTCGCGAGCCATCGTGAAAGCGTACGCCCGCGCGCAACCGGCAGACCCACTCGTCGGCGTCCTCGTCGGGCGTGCATTCCTCCGCCAGGCGCGGCTCAATGCGGGCGGAAGCGGGTGCGTAGCCGAACAACCCCTGCAGCACCTGTTGACAGGCGGCCATAGATTCTAAATCGGTCTCATCCGCGCAATAAAGGCTGAGCGGCTCCGCGTTCTGCATGAAGACCAGCCGATCGCTCCCCGAATCACTCAGATGAAATTGCGGCGCGCCGAGCGGGGGAACATGCAGGTTGGCCACGCCGACGCGCGCGGCGTAGGCAGTGGCCCCGTGCGCGATGGGGATTGCCGGGACGAGCGTGCTGATGGCATCATTTGCGCGCGCGTAAAGTGTGGCGGCCGTGCTCAGATCTGCCATGCCGCTTGCTTGCAGCAGCAGATCTTGCAACTCGAGGTGCGCGCTGCCGAATTGGCGGCTGTGCTGCCCGAAATGGAAATCGAGGACGCTGTTGACGTGAGCAAAATCAGCGCCCCATCCGAGCAAATGAAAACCGGCCAGCTCCCCGCCGGTGGCCTGCCTGATGAACGAGGTTGAATCCATCAGGATGACAGTGACCTCGATGCCAAGGTTTTCGCGCAGTTGGAGCTGCAGCTCCTCGGCTACCTGCCCTGGTTCCGGAAGGTAGAGCCGATAGACATCGTGGTAGTAAAGCGCGCTCTCGAAGCCGTGTGGGTATCCGGCGGCGGCCAGTAGCGCGCGCGCAGCCGGCAGGTCGAATTCGGCCCAATCGGCTCCGGTGCATCCGTTGGGAATGCTGCAGGGTGTGAAATGCGTGGCCACCTCCGAGCCGGCGGGATAAAACCCCGAGACAATCGCCTGCCGATCGATTCCCTGCGCCACCGCGCGGCGCACGCGCGTGTCGTCGAACGGATTGAAGGCGCTGTTCATGCCGAGGTAAAGCGTGTTTGTGCTTTGAACAGGGATTAACGTCAGACTTCCATCCTGCTGCACAACCTGATAATCAGCCGCGCGCACATGGGTGATCGCGTCCACCGCGCCTGAGCGCAGCTCCGCTAGCCGCGCCTCGGCTTCGGCCTCCCAGCGAAAGATCAGCTCGCTGAAGGGCGCGCGCGCTCCCCAGTAATCCTCGAAGCGGGTGAAGTGCAGCGCTTCGCCGCGCAGCCACTGCTGCAATTGCCAGGGCCCGGTGCCGATGGGATGTGCGAGAATCTCGCCGGTTCCGTCGGTGGACTCAATCCAGCTGCGCGGTTGGATGCCGAAGACCGGCAGCGCCGCTTTGGCCGGGAAGGCCGCATCGGGCGCGCACAGGCTGAATCTGACGGTGAGGGCATCCAGCGCCGCGATTGAGCGCATGTTTCCTGCCTGGGCGCAGCTCGCGCTGCGTGCGACCAGAAAGTCGGAGGTCGGCTCGGGGGTGGGTCGGGGCGTGGGGATGGCCACCTGCGTGCTCACCGCCGGCGGCGGCAGAGTTTCGGTCGCAATTGACGCGCGCGCCGGCGCGATCGGCTGCACTGTGGGTTCTCGGTTACAGGCGGGTGGACTGAGGGCGAGCAGCAGCCAGAGCAGGCCTGCTGCTGCCCGAGTGGGCGCGCGCATAGTCACGTTTATTTTTAGGCAGGCGTGGGCATTTGTCAACGCGCGCGCGGCGCGTGGCGGGCATGTTGACAGGCGCGAAATCGGGTGTTATCATCTCGCCGTTCGGAAATGTGTGTGCCAGTGAGACCTTTGTTGGGAAGCGAGTCTGGGTCGTGTAATCCCGGGCTCTTTGTGTTTCTCGCAGCGGCGTGCGGCTTCCCGGACGACAGGAATATCTCTAATTGAAAGCGGGAGGTAGCAGTTCTGATGTCCGATAGAATGAAAGGCCAGGTGAAGTGGTTCAGTGCGCCCAAGGGGTACGGGTTCATAGGGCAAGACAATGGCGAAGAGGACGTTTTTGTACACTTTTCTTCCATTGCCATGGAGGGGTTTAAGAAACTCTTGAAGGGGCAGATGGTGGAGTATACGGTCGAGGAGGCCGCCAAGGGCCTGCAGGCCGTGGACGTGCAGTGTGTCGATTGACCCTCGTGCCCGAACGGCCGTTTTCTCGCGCAGCGCCGCCGCCGCCGGCGAGAAGATTCGAGCGTACATTACACATGCATGCTCAGTTCTGGTGTATAATGCGGGCGGTGCAGTGGCCCGTAGCGCGAGCGGAACGTGAACACGCTGGAATTACCGCAAGCGGCGCGGGCGCTTCCCGGGCAGGGTCCCGGGGTACGAAAATCGTTTTCGCGGACAGGTGGTGGCGGGCCCGGCGTCATCTCTCGGATCTCAGGTTAGGAGGCCAGTACCATGTCAGTAGTGTTTTATGACGTAAAGCATCGCACCAAGGTGACCCTTGATGATAGTAAGGTCTGTAAGACCAGCTATTCCTCAACCACCAAGAGTGACGCGGTGCGCACCCGTTACGCTTTCCGCGGAAAGCTAGACGATGGCCGCAACGTGACCAAATTCTGCAGCAAAGCTGATTGGGACGCGAAGAACGTCCCGCTGGAGTAAAACAGGAAATGCCCGCCAGGAACGGCGGGCATTTTTATTTACGAGATTGAGCCGGCCGGTCAGTGCCGCCGGCGCGAGCGGTACTGGAAGGTAAAGGCGATGTGCGCGTGGAGGATGGCAGCGCTCTCGGCCAGGTCCGAGATGGTGCGCGCCGGTTTTAGAATGCGGTGAAACGCGCGCGCGGAGAGTCGCAGTTGGCGTATGGCCGCCCGTAGCAACGCCATGCTTTCGTCGTCCAACTGGCAGTGGCGGCGCACGTCGGCCGGGCGCATGTCCGCGTTGGTGAGCAGATCGCTCTCGGCGAAGCGTTTCTGCTGGCGGGCGCGGGCGACCTCCACGCGGTCGCGCACAGCCGCCGAGGGCTCCCCCAGCCGTGAGGCGGTCAGTTTTTCATAATCCACGCGCGGAACTTCCATGTGAATAGCGATGCGGTCCAGCAACGGGCCGGAGATGCGCTTTTGATAGCGCGTGACGGCGGCGGCGCAGCTGCACTTCCTCTCAGCGTCGCCGTAAAACCCGCACGGGCAAGGGTTCATATCCCCCACCAACATGAAGCTGGCCGGGAAAGTGAGCGATCCCTGCGCCCGCGCGATGGTGACCAGTCCGTCTGTCCTGGCGCGACGCCTTCCGGCGGGTGTGCCAGACTACTCTCACGCGCGAGCAGGTGTGCAACATCTGCGAGGCACTTACCAGCCTGGCGCGGAGCGCAGCCCACGGGGTGACCATCTGCCCGACCGACGGGCACAACCACAGAGTAGAAGCCAGGGCCCAGGCCCTGGCAGACCGCGTGGACCGCCTGACCCCCAGCCTTGCTGGTAGGGCTTACCAGGCAGCACTGCTAGTCTCGCTTGGGGACGTGGTGCTTGCCATACGCGTGACCATCTGGCGAGCGTGAGTGACCCCACAGTGCCCGGGGAATGCTACTGCGTGGCCTTTGCAGGTGACGTTCTCACGTGCACCCGTGGGGAGTGCCTGGCCGGTCACGCGGCACCCGACCGCACGGGCAACTCGCGTTGCGTACACCAGATCGCGGGTCTGATGGCCCACGAGATCCATCACAACAATGAGAATAGACCATGAACGAGAATATCCTGGAACGACTGCAGCGCCCACTTGACCCCGGGCGAGTACGCCAGCGCAAAGGGCCAGGTGGCAGGTCACTGGCCTATCTTGAGGGCCATGACGTGATAAGTACGGCGAACGACCTCTTCGGCTTCGAGTGGAGTTCGCAGCTGGTCGGGGCGGTGGAACACGTAGCCACTGCCCCCCGGCAGAAGACGGTGTGGGACAAGCGGGAGCGGCGCAGGGTGCCGATGAAGGACGAGAAGGGCAGTCCGCTCCTGGTGCCGACGGGTATGTACTATGTCGCTGTGGCGGTGAGCGCCGCTGGGGTGACGAAGAGTGACGTTGTCCGCTGCTCGTATCAGGGCAACACGCCTGAAGCGCACGAGATGGCTGTGGCCGGAGCGGTGACGGACGCCATGAAGCGGGCGTTCCGTCAGTTCGGCAACCAGTTCGGCTGAGATGGACCGTTTCGTCCCCGACAAGGGTTGGTACGACGCAGATAGCCTTCGTCTGCAGGCACCCCGTAATCTGGCCGCATCGCTAGTGATAGAGGCAGCAGAGGTGTTGGAGCACTTTCAGTGGGAGGGCGCCACGCCCGATACCGAAGCGCTGGGCGCCGAACTGGCTGATGTTGGTCTGTACCTGCTGCAACTGGCCAGGGCATGCGAGATTGATCTGGAGAAGACGATGCTGGCGAAGCTGCGCGAAAACTACGGGCGGGACCGGGGATAATACCCCTGCACTCAGTCTGTTGTGCAGCGCTTTCAGAGGGCGGCTTTCGCGGCGCCGCCGTCAAACAGCAGCGCGTGGCCGTGGACGAACGAGGCAGCCGGCGAGGCCAGCCACGCCACGGTGCGCCCGAATTCCTCCACCGTGCCCATGCGTCCGAGCGGGACGGCGGTGGTAACTTTCACGCCCTCCTCTTCAGGAGTGGTTCCGGCGGCTTCGGCACGCGCCTGCATGAGTTGGTCAACGCGGCCGGTGTGCGTCCAGGCCGGATTGACTGAGTTGATGCGGATGCCCTGCGGGCCGAGTTCGTTCGCCATGGTCTTGAGCATTCCGATAACGGACATGCGGATGGAATTGGAGAGCAAGAGGCCGTCCACCGGCTGCTTCACCGAAACTGATTCGACCGCCACAATGCTGCCGGAGCCGCGTTCCACCATGTGCGGTACAACGGCGTAGCACAGGCGTACCGCGCTCATCAGGGTGAGCTCCACCGCGGCCTGCCAGTCGTCCACATTTAGCGATAGAAAGGTACCCGGGGGCGGGCCGCCCGCGTTTAGGATGAGGACATCGATCTGCCCGAACTTGCCCAGCGTGGCCTGCACAAAGGCATCGATATCATCCTGTTTGGTGACGTCGGCGCGTATCGCCAAGACCTCTGCGCCTGTCTCCTCCGTTATCTCCGCAGCGGCGCTATCGATCGTCTCGCTGCGCGCGCACATGGCCACGCGCGCTCCTTCACGCGCGAACTGCAGCGCGGCGGCTTTGCCCAGCCCCTTGGAGGCGGCGGTCACCAGGGCAACTTTGTCAGACAATCCTAGATCCATTGTGATGTACTCCTTTCGTGTGGTCTGTTTTGATGCTGCCGTCTGGCTGCAACCTCGCTATTGTACCAATGATTGGGCGCGCTTCGGCGGGTCAGTTATAATCGCGGCATGGTTGCCCATCTTCGGCAGCGTGCATCCTTTATTCTGCTGGCGCTGCTCTCGCTTCCGGCCGCTTTTCCCTTTCTGGGTGGAAACCTGCCGCGCACGAATGATCTCGCGACTCATGTTTTCCGCGCTTTCGAATTGGAGCAGCTTTTGCGCGCCGGGGTGCCCTTCCCGCACTGGGGGCCGCAGCTGGTGCATGGCTACGGGTACCCCATCTTCAATTATTTCCCCTATCTCTCTCATTATTTCATCACCCTGACGCACATGGCAGCCGGCGTGGATTACCTCTGGGCGTACCGGCTGGTGGCTGCTGGCGTGACTTTCGCGGCCGGCTGGGGCGTTTTTCTTTGCGCACGCGACCTTTTCGAGGATGAATCCGCCGGCTTGCTGGCGGCGATTGGTTTTGTCTACAGCCCCTATTTTCTGATGACGGCAAACGTGCGCGGCGGCCTGCCCGAATCACTGGCGCTGGCTTCACTCCCCTTTGCGCTCTGGAGTTGGGCGCGTGCGGCGCGCGGGGAACGCGCTTTTGTGCTCTGGGGAGGCGTGGCCTATGCGGTGATTATCCTCTCCCACAACGGTTCTGCGTTGCAACTGTCGCCGTTGCTGCTGGCGTACGCGCTCTGGCGCGGACGCCAGCGCGTGGCGGCTGCCCTTGGCCATGTCAGCGTGGCCGCTGCTCTCGGGATGGGGCTTGCGGCCTTTTACTGGCTCCCGGCGCTAATGGAACTGGACTACGCTCAGGTAGCGGCCGGGTATGCATCCACCGGCATCGTCTATCACCAGAACTTTACGCCCCTTTCCGGGCTTTTCATCTATCCACCGCTGCCGGTGGATAGCGACCTGCTAAACCCGCCGGTATCGAGCCCGGTCGCGATGGTCACGCTCGGCTTGGCGCTGCTGGCGCTCTGGCGTGCGCGCGTTGCGCAAGGGATTGACGCGCGTGAATTGAGATTCCTCGGCGTGCTTTGCCTCGCGGCGTTGTTTCTGGTTCTGCCGCAGTCGCGCTGGATCTGGGACGCGCTTCCGCCCCTGCAGCTCACGCTCTGGCCGTGGCGTTTCGTCGGGCCGGCCTCGTTGCTGCTTGCGCTGCTTGCCGCGGGGGTGCTTCCGACTCACGCGCGTGGGAGAATTCCGGTGATGCTCATTTGCGTTGCTTTGCTCATCGCCAACGGCATGCCCTGGTTTTACCCCCCGCGCGAGCCGCTGACTGCTCCGGAAAGCGCGGCCGACCTGGCGCGCTTTGAGATGCCGCCCTGGCTGATTGGCACTTCCAGTACTGCGGAGTATTTGCCGCGTTGGGTGAAGCAACTTCCCGATAGCGAGGCGCAGCGCGTCGCGCTGCTATCTGACCCTGACCCGGACCGGCTGCTGCGCACGAGACTGCCCGCCGGGGTGAGGGCGGAACATGTGCATAACCAGCTGCTGCGCGATGAATACCGCGTCCTTGCTGAGCAGAGCGCCACGCTGACCTTCCGCCATTTTTATTTTCCGGGCTGGCGCGCCAGCCTTGACGGGAGCCCTACGCAGCTTCGCGTTACGCGCCCGCACGGGTTGATGGCTGTTTCTGTGCCCGCCGGTGAACACACGCTGACGCTCTCTTTCGACTCCACTCCGGCGCGCCGGTGGGCCGGCGGCTTCAGCCTGGCGGCGCTGGCGCTGGCCATTGTATTAGGCTTCAGGTTGTCCGCAGCCCGGCTACCTGTGCGGTTTCGGCTGATGGCCATACGACCGGCCTGGCTGTTCGCTGCTGTTTGGCTGCCGCTCTTTCTGTTTTCGACCCGCGTCGAAAACCCGCTGCGGCGACACGGCCTCGCGCCCGGCAATCAGCCGTTGACCATGGAGAACGCGCTCGGCATCGACTTCGGCGGTGAGCTCTGGCTGCACGGCTATTCGCTCAGTGCGGCCGCCATTCCCGCCGATGGCGAAGTGCAACTCGACCTTTACTGGCAGGCGCAGCGGCGGCTCGGGCTGTCTTACGGGTTCAACGTGCGCCTGCGCGATGGCGATCACCGTCTGTGGAACACGCCCGAGATTGTGCGCCCGCAGGGATGGCGCTTCATGCCGGGCACAGATTTCTGGCCGCCGGAAAAGTACGTGCTCGACAACTACGCGCTGCGCCCGCTTTCGGGCGCGCCCCCGGGCGAATATCAGTTGGAAGTGGTCGCCTTCCGCAAAGACACGCTGCAACTGTTGCACACCGCGCGGCTGGGAAGCTTGCACATCACGCATCCGGACCGCACTTCAACCGTGGGCGCGCGGCCGCTGGCGCTGCTGGGAGAGGAATGGTGGACGTTGTGGGATTTTCAGGTCGATCGCGCCGAAGCTGCCCCGGGCGACCTGATTGGAATTCACGCTGTCTGGGGCGGCGTGGGCGTTGTCACTGAGAGGCGCAACGTGCGGCTCAGCCTGGAGGAGGCCGACGGAGAGAACGGAGCGCAATTCGGTTTTCAACTTAGCCCAGATTATCCCTCCGGCCGCTGGCAGCCGGGCGAGGCGCTCCGCGACCAGTACATCTTTCGGCTGCCCGCGGCTCTCCCCGGCGGTGAATACAGTTGGCGGCTGACCTTGCTGCGCCCGGACGGTTCGCCGGTGGGAGAATTCCTTCCGCGTGGAGGGCTCAACGTGATTGCGCCGGAGCGCAGCTTCAGCGTTCCGGCCGGCACTGAGCCGCTGCATGTTCCCCTCAGCAATGTGGCCGTGCTCGCTGGGTATCTGCTGGATGGGTACAGTGTTGCCGCTGGTGATAAACTTGCGCTTACGCTGGTCTGGCGGGCGCGCGCGGAAATCTCCGAGTCGTATCGCGTGTTTGTGCATCTGCTCGATGAGCACGGGAGCTTGCGGGCGCAATCGGACGGCGAGCCGGCGGGCTGGACGCGGCCCACTGCGGGGTGGCTGCCCGGCGAATACGTCTCGGATTATCACGCGCTCGCGCTTCCGGCAGACCTCCAGCCGGGGCGCTATAGCCTGCGCGCCGGGATGTATCATCCTCGCAGCGGAGAGCGCTTGACCGCGGATGCGTTTCCGGATGGCTCGGTGGCGCTTGTCGAAATCAGCGTGCTTGCAGATTGAGTGTCGACGGCGCGACGATTGATGATGGATTATGAGTGACATGCCGATGGATATCCTCCCCGAGGTGGCTGCCGCCTTGCAGGCCGGGCAGCCGGTGGTGGCGCTAGAATCAACCGTGATTGCGCACGGTATGCCGCGCCCGCAGAATCTGGAAATCGGGCGGCGTCTACAGCTTGTGGTGCGCGAGCAGGGCGTCATTCCTGCCACCGTGGCTGTGCTGGGTGGGCGAGTGAAGATTGGCTTATCCGAGAGCGAGCTGGCGCAGCTGGCCGAGGGCGCAGGTGTGCTTAAAGTGAGCCGGCGCGATTTCCCGACTGCAGTCGCGCGGCAGCTTGACGGCGCGACCACTGTGGCCGGTACCATAATGGCTGCGCACTGGGCCGGCATCCGGGTGCTGGCCACCGGCGGCATCGGTGGAGTGCATCGTGGCGACCGCTTCGATGTGTCGGCAGACCTTCCCGAACTGGCGCGCACCCCGGTCGTGGTGGTTTGTTCCGGTGCCAAAGCGATTCTTCACCTTTCCGCAACGCTCGAGTGGCTGGAGACGCACGGCGTGCCGGTAGTCGGCTACGGCGTCGACGAGCTGCCCGCGTTTTATTCCCGCAGCAGCGGACTGGCGCTGGATTTGCGCGCAGACAGCCCCTTGCAGGTGGCCGCGCTGTTGCAGGCGCAGCGTAGGCTCAGGTTAAGTGGTGGGGTGGTGGTGGCGGTGGCTCCTCCCGAGCAGGCCGCGCTGCCGGGCGACGAAATGAAAGCAGCCATCGAGCAGGCTCTGGCGCAGGCGCGGCTTGAGGGCATTCGTGGCAAAGAGACCACGCCATTCCTGCTACGGCAGATGGAGGCGCTCACCGGTGGCGCCAGCCTGCGCGCGAACGTCGCGCTGCTCGAAAACAACGCGAAGGTGGCCGCCCAGATCGCGGCTGCCAGCGCGGCCGCCGGCGGCTGAGTAGCGATTGGCGGGCAGCCGGAATCTCTGGTAGAATGCTCGTCCCCGACTGGCGGGGAGTTGACAATCAGGGCGTTGTACCCTTCGCCCCCGGTGCTGTGAGGTTGCATTGCCTCGGAAAGAGCTTGAATCTCCATGAAAGTTTTACTGCTTAGAGACGTATATAAGTTGGGCCTGGCCGGTGATGTAAAAAAGGTGGCCGATGGCTACGCGCGCAATTTCCTGCTGCCGCGCGGTTTTGCCACCGCGGCCACGGCCGGAGCGCTAAAGCAGGCGGAGCGCGTGCGTGCGTCCGGCGATAAACTGCGCCAGCACGAAAACCACGAAAAGGCGGGAGTCGCCGAAGCGCTCACCAGCCTGCGGCTGGAGTTCCCCGTGCGCGCCAGCGAGCAGGGCCGGCTATACGGCTCGGTCACGCATCAGATGGTTGCAGATGCGATTGAGGCTGCGACCGGTGAGTCGGTCGACCGCCGCAGCGTGATGGCGCCCCCGCTGCGCGAGATTGGCGTGTTCGAGGTGCCCATTCGCTTGACCGCGGACCTGGTGCCCACTGTGACTGCCGTGCTCTATCCTGAGGATGAAGAGCCCCCCGGCCCGGATGATGTCGCCACGGACGAACAGCAACCGGAAACGGAGGCCGATGCGGTTGCCGCGCAGCCCGAGCCAGAATCCTCCGGAGAGGCCGAGCAGATTGAACCCGAGGTTGAGGCTGAGGGCCCGTCCCCTGCAGCCGAGTAGCTTGATGCGGCGGATCGTCATAGACTGACCTGCCGAAGTTATCGACACATCCATAGTTTGACTATCGCCCTTGCCAGGGCCGACGTACGGGCTGCATGCAGCCGTTCTCTGGGTATAATGGTGCGGGCATCCGTGCTCCCTGTGCGCACAACCCGCTCTGAGAAACCATGTCATTTCCGTCCGCGTTCAACTTGATGCCGGGAAGGTGATGGATGCGTTTGCAGCCAAACCAGATAATCGCAGGCGAGTGCATTTCTGTAATGCAATCAATGCCGGCGCAAGCGGTTGACTTGGTTTTCGCTGACCCGCCCTATAACCTGCAATTGCAGAACGAACTGCATCGCCCCAACATGACCAAAGTCGATGCAGTCACAGACCGATGGGACCAGTTCGAAGGCTTCGCCGCTTACGATGAATTCACCCGCGCGTGGCTAACCGCGTGCAAGCGCGTGCTCAAACCCACCGGTTCTATCTGGGTCATCGGCAGCTACCACAATATCTTCCGCGTGGGCAAGATGATGCAAGATCTGGGCTATTGGATTATGAACGATGTACTCTGGATCAAGACTAATCCGATGCCCAACTTTCGCGGCGTTCGCTTCACCAATGCGCACGAGACCCTGATCTGGGCCAGCACCGGCAAGGGGAATCGATGCACCTTTAACTATCAGGCCATGAAAGGCCTGAATGATGAAAAGCAGATGCGCAGTGACTGGTGGCTGCTCCCTGTTGCCAGCGGCGCGGAGCGCGTGCGTGACGAATGCGGCGTCAAAGGGCATTCCACCCAGAAGCCGGAGGCGCTCCTGTATCGGGTTATTCTCTCCTGCAGCAATCCCGGCGATCTTGTTTTAGACCCGTTCTTTGGGAGTGGAACGACCGGCGCCGTTGCGAAGCTTCTGCACCGCGCCTGGATCGGAATCGAGCGCGAAGAGAACTACGTAAAACTGGCCCAAGAGCGCATCGACGCTGTTGAACCTGAGTTTTTTCAGACGGCTTCTTTCGATGTGCGCAGCAAGAAAAAAACGGCGGCGCGCATACCGTTCTCGGCTCTGCTCGAAGGCGGTTATCTGAAACCCGGCCAGAAGCTGTACTTCCGCAAGGACAAGCAGCGCAGCGCGATAATCAAGCCAGACGCCCGCCTGCGCACCAATGATGGCTTCGAAGGCAGCATTCACAGAGCCGGGGCGCATCTGATGGACGGCTCGCCCTGCAACGGATGGGAGCACTGGTACCTGCAGGATAACGGCGACATGGTGCCGCTGGATGACTTCCGCAAACGCTATCGCATTGAGAAAACAACCCCGGATGGGTGACCCGATTGCACATGGTTTAATTCACCCAGTTTGTTGCGGGCGGGGGCCGCGCGGAAGGTGTTGTTAGCTGAACTGGGTGAGCAGCTGCGCCACGCGCGCGAGGCGCGCGGCCTATCGCTGCGCGAGTTGGAGGAGGCCACTCGCATCCGCGTGAAGTACCTGCGGGCTTTAGAGCAGGGCGACCTGGATGCATTGCCTACCGAGGTGCAGCTGCGCGGATTCTTGCGCAACTACGCGCGACAGGTGGGCCTTGACCCGGAGAGTGCACTGCTGCACTTACAGCAGGCATTGCAAATTAGAGAAAGGCGCGGATGGCGGAAGCTGTTTCGGCGCAGGCAGGCAAGCGTTCTCTTGCCGGTGGCGTCGCGGGCCGAGCTGGTTACAGCGCCCGCTACGTCCGCCGCCAATGCGCCAGTTGCGATCGGCCCGTGGTTGCGCGTGCGCCGGATTATCACGCCGGACACCTTCGTCAGCGCTGTTCTTTTCGTTGGCTTGATTGCCTTTTTCTTCTGGGGCGGCGCGCGGCTGGCGCGGTCAATCCGCTCTCCGCGCCCGGTGGTGGCCACTCCGGTGGTGCTCGGGCCGGCCATCACCCCGACATTCCTCAGCCACGTGCCGGCAACGCCGACACACCCGCCGCCGCTAGTGAACTTCTCCGATGTGCAGCTCACCGTACTTGCGGAGCAGCGTTCTTTTGCGCGCGTCACTGTGGATGGCGCGCTGGAATTTCAGGGCATGCTGCAGCGCGGTGAGCGGCACGATTACTTCGCTGATGAACAGATTGAACTGACCACTGGCAACGGCGCGGGCGTGCGCGTGCTTTTCAACCAGCGGGATGAAGGCATCATGGGCGAATTCGGCGAAGTGGTCACATGGACATTCTCGCCCAATTCCATGAGCACGCCAGCGCCTACGTCGGCGACGCGGCCCCCCGGGACGCCCGTGGCGGCCACGGCTGCGCCCTGACTGACAGCATTTTCACCGCTTCCGGAGCACGTTATTACTTGACACCTCCGGTGCACTCGTGATACCATGTGTTTTACTGAAAGGAACTGAGTTTCGTGTAACGAAACTCTCCGCCCTGTCAACAGACTGCTGTGTATAAGGTAGAGGCGCTTGCGCGCGGCCTGAATGTGTTGGCGCTCTTCTCTCGTGAGCGGCCGACAATGTCTTTTTCCGACATCGTGGCTGCCAGCAGCCTGAGCAAGGCCACCGTGTTCCGAATTCTCTCCACCCTGTCCAATCTCGGCTATCTTGAACGGAATGACGAAAACAGGCGCTATCGTCCCAGCCTGAAGGTGCTGCAACTCGGGTTCACCACCCTTTCTAGCCTCGAGCTGCGTCATCTGGCGCGGCCTCTCACCGAGCGGTTGGCGCAGCGGGTTGGCCAGACGGTGAGCATGGCCGTACTCGACGGCATGGACGTGGTTTACATCGACCGGGTGCGGCACAACGCGGTGCTGGGCGTGGTGCTCGGGTTGGGCTCGCGCATTCCGGCGCACGCGGCCTCGCTCGGAAAAGCGATACTGGCTTTTCTGCCGCCGGATGAATTGCAGCGCCGCCTCGAGGGGGCCGAGCTGCCGGCTTGTACCCCGCACACCGCTTCCGGTCATTCCGCGCTGCACGCGGATCTAGAGCGGGTGCGGGAACTGGGCTATTCGCTAAACGATGAGGAGTGGGTACTTGGCTTGCGTTCCACGGCGGCGCCGATATTGAACGACCACGGCGAAGTGGTCGCCTCCATCAATAGCGCGGTGCCGGCGGCTCTGGTTTCGCGCGCCGAGCTCGAGAGGCGCATTTCACCGCAGGTGCGCGCAACGGCGCTCGAAATCTCGCATGCGCTGGGCTACGACGGTGCGCTCGGTAGCGTGGGGGAGGCTGCATGATAGCTGCATCCACGCCCGCGGTTCCGGTGCGAGCAGCTGTCGGCAATCTGCAGTCCTCTTTAACTCTTCAAATTAATGACCACATGCGCCGGCTGCGGGCGGCGGGGCAGCCGGTCTATCACCTCGGCTTCGGCGAATCACGCTTTCCGGTGCATGCGCTTATCGCGCAAGCTTTGGGTGAGAACGTGCAGCAGCGCAGCTACCAGCCACTGCTGGGAATACCCGCGCTGCGCCAGACAATCGGCGCGTATTATCAAAACAAGTTCGGCTGGAAGGTGGATGCAGAGCAGGTGGTGGTGGGGCCGGGAAGCAAGGCGCTTCTTTATGCACTGATGCTGGCGCTGCGCGGCGAGGTCATCCTTCCGACGCCGACCTGGGTCTCGTACGCGCCGCAGGCGGAATTGACCGATCGGCCTTTTTCTTATGTGCCCATGGACGGGCGGCAGGGTTATCGCCTTGATGCGGAACGAGTCCGCGCCCATCTTAATGGGAGGGCGAACCCGATCACACTTCTCTATTCGAATCCGCACAACCCGACTGGAACGGTGATGACGTCGGCGGAAGCGCAGGCGCTGGCCGCGCTAGCACGGGAGCGCGAACTGACTGTGCTCAGCGATGAGATTTACATGCTGACCACCCATGCGGACGCGCCGCGCGCTTCGGTCTATGACCACTACCCGCAGGGCACGGTGGTCACCGGCGGCCCGAGCAAACATCTTTCGCTGGGCGGCTGGCGTTTCGGGGTGGCCATTCTTCCGCCGGGAGCGCCCGGCCGGGCTTTGGCCGATGCGCTGCACAATCTGGCAGGCGCGATCTGGTCGTGCGTGGCCGCCCCGATACAACATGCGGCCATGGTGGCTTACAGCGGCGCTGCCGAAATAGAGAGATACATTCAAGATTGCACGCGCATGCACGCGGCGCGCACCCGCTATCTGTACGATGCTCTGGCGGAGTTTGGCGTTTCGATGCCGGAGCCGCAGGGGGGCTTCTACCTCTACCCGTCCTTCGCGCGCTGGAAGGCGGCGCTGGGCGAGCGCGGGGTGCGCACCTCCGCAGAGCTGGCTCATCTGCTGCTGGAGGATTACCAGATTGCTGTCTTGCCGGGCAGCGCCTTTGGTGATGACTCCGGAGAACTCACGCTGCGGCTCTCCAGCAGTTATCTCGATGTGGGCACCGATGAGCAGGCAGCCGCGCTGCCGGCGGCTTTCGCGGATGACCCCGACCCGGAGCGGTTTATGCAACAGCACCATCCCGAAACGCGCGCGGTGGTGCATCGCTTCGCCGATTTTATCGGCTCGTTGGAGCGAGCAGCGTGAGCCAGCGCGAGGCGGTCATCGTCGCCGCTGTGCGCAGCCCGGTCGGGAAACTGGGTGGCGCGCTGGCAGCCGTGCGCCCCGACGACCTGCTGGCCGAGACTCTTAATGCGCTGATTGAGCGCGCTGGCATTGACCCGGCGCTGGTGGAGGACGTGTACGCTGGCTGTGGCAATCAGGCCGGGGAGGACAACCGCGATGTGGCGCGCATGGCGCTGCTGCTGGCCGGCTTCCCGAAGGAAGTGGGCGGGGTGACGGTGAACCGAAATTGCTCCTCTGCACTTGAGGCGGTCAATCAGGCGGCCAAGGCGATACTGGTCGGCGAGGCGGATGTGTTCATCGGCGCGGGCGTGGAGAGCATGAGCCGCGCCCCGTGGTCGCTGCCCAAGCCGGGCCGCAGGCATCCCGTGGGCCACCCGAAAATCTACGACACCACCGTCGGCTGGCGTTATCCGAATCCGAAGCTGGATGTACTGTACCCCATAATCAGCCTCGGCGAGACGGCGGAGAACATCGCTGAGGAGATGGGCATCACGCGCGCGGAGCAGGATGCCTTTGCGCTGGAGAGTCACCGGCGCGCGGTCGCGGCCATCAACTCCGGCAGGTTCGCGGACGAAATAGCGCCGATTTCCGTGCCGCAGCGCAAAGGCGATGCGGTGACTGTGGATACCGACGAACACCCGCGTTACCGCCGCGAGAATGGTGCCTACGTGCTCGATAGCAGCATGGAGCAGCTGGCGCGGCTGCGCCCCGCATTCCGCAAGGGCGGTACAGTCACAGCGGGGAATTCGAGCGGCATCAATGATGGCGCGGCAGCGCTGCTGCTTATGAGCGCGGAGCGGGCGCGTGAGCTCAGCTTGCAGCCGATGGCGCGCTGGCTCGGGTCCGCCGTGGCCGGCGTCGATCCCGGCGTAATGGGCTACGGTCCCATCCCGGCCACCGAGAAGCTGCTCAAGCGGCTGCAACTATCGCTCTCTGATATCGGCTTGATTGAACTGAACGAGGCCTTCGCCGCTCAGTCCATCGGGGTGATGCGCAAGCTGGGCATGCGCCCTGAAATCACTAACGTGAACGGCGGCGCGGTGGCGCTCGGGCACCCGACCGGCTGCTCCGGGGCGCGCATTCTGGTGACGCTGTTGCACGAGATGAAGCGCCGCGCTGCTGACCAGAAGCGACCCTATTACGGGCTGGCGACGCTGTGCGTGGGCGTGGGTCAGGGGGTCTCTACTATTGTGGAGTGGATTGCCAATGACGACCAAAATCACTGACATGCGCACCGCCATCAGCGCGCACGTGCACGATGGCGACTGCGTGGTCATCGAGGGCTTCACTGCGTGCATCTGTTTTGCGGCGGCGCACGAGATTATCCGTCAGGGGCGGCGCGAGCTCACCCTCTGCCGCATGACCCCCGATCTGGTGTATGAACAGATGATTGCGGCCGGTTGCGCGCGCAAGCTGGTGTTCAGCTATCTCGGTAATCCGGGCGTGGGCTCTCTGCATTGCGTGCGCCGCGCGGTCGAGCGCGGCGTTCCGCGCGCGTTGGAACTTGAGGAATACTCTCACTTTGGAATGGTGGGGCGTTACATGGCCGGCGCGGCGCGGTTGCCTTTTTTTCCAGTGCGAAGCTATAGCGGCACCGATCAGCCCAAGGTGAACCCGCGCATAAAGTTCGTACCCAACCCATACGATGGTGTGGCGAGCGAATTTACCCACGTTGATTCTGTCGCGGTGGTTCCGCCGCTGAATCCGGATGTGGCTATCCTGCACGCCCAGCGCGCTGACGCCGCCGGCAACACGCAGATGTGGGGGCTGCTGGGCACGCAAAAGGAGGTCGCCTTTGCGGCTGAGCGCGTGATTGTGGTGGTGGAGGAAATCGTGGATTCCGCTGTCATTCGCAGCGACCCCAACCGCACAGTGTTTCCGGGCCTATTGGTGGATGTGCTGGTGCAGCAGCCCTACGGTGCGCACCCATCGTATGCGCAGGGATATTACGATCGCGACAATCAGTTCTACCTGCAGTGGGACGCAATCTCCCGCGACGAAGACGCCACGCAGGCGTGGCTGAGGGATTGGGTTCATGGCGTTGATGACTGGGAGGCTTATCTACTAAAACTGGAAAGCGAGCGGCCCGATATCTGGGAACGTTTGGCCCCCGGAGAGGCGCTGGCACAGCCGGTGAACTACGGCGCGTATGCTCAGGCGTAAAGAGCGCGAAAGGCACAGCGTTGCAGCAAAAAGCGCTATCGCCTTCCGCCCGTGCTCCGGGCAGTGATTTGGCGATATGATTGACTACACCGCTGCGGAGTTGATGATTGCCTGCGCGGCGCGGGCGCTGGTGGGAAAGCGCGTGGTGTTCGTCGGCGTGGGGCTGCCCAATATCGCCTGCAACCTGGCGCGGCGCACCGTCGCGCCCGAGTTGCAGCTGGTGTACGAATCGGGCGTTTTTGGAGCGCGCCCGGCGCGGCTGCCGCTTTCCATCGGCGACCCGGCGCTGGTGAGCGGCGCGACCGCCGCGGTCTCGATGCCGGAGATGTTCATGCATTATCTGCAGGGCGGCCGCATCGAAGCGGCCTTTCTGGGCGCGGCGCAGATTGACCGTTTCGGCAATATGAACACCACTGTGGTCGGTGATTACGCCCGCCCGCACGTGCGTCTGCCCGGCAGTGGCGGAGCCTGCGACATCGCCTATCATGCCGGCAAGGTTTTCGTGATAATGCGGTTAAAAAAACGCGCTTTTGTGGGGCGGTTGGATTTTCGCACCAGCGCCGGGTATCTGGATGGGCGCCCGCAGCAGCGCGCCGAGATGGGGCTGCCCGGTGGCGGGCCGCAGCTGGTCGTCACCGATAAAGCCGTTTTCGATTTCGAGAGTGTCTCCGGTGAGATGAGGCTACGCTCGCTTCACCCCGGAGTGACGCAGGAAACAGTACAGGCGCAGGCTGGCTGGCGGCTGCGCGTGGCCACCGATTTGTGCGTCACCGAGGCGCCCACCGCGCAGGAACTGAGCATAATGCGGGAGCAAAGTCAGACCGTTCTGAGTTGACCTTTATGCTATCGCCATTGCAGGGAATCCGCGTGTTGGGCCTGGAGCAGTACATGAGTGCGCCTTATTGCACCATGCTGCTAGCCGATGCTGGGGCGGAGGTGATAAAAATTGAGCGGCCTGGCAGCGGCGACCCGCGCCGTTCTATTCCGCCCTTCGCGCGCGGCGAGGGCGGAGCGCAAAAGGCCGGTGGCTTCATGGCTTACAATCGTAACAAGAAAAGCCTGGCGCTAAACCTGCGCAGCCCGGAGGGAAGAGATGTTTTCCGCGAACTGGCGGCGCAGTCGGATGTGGTGGTGGAAAACCTGCGCCCGGGCGCAAGCGCCAAGCTGGGGTTTGATTATGAGGACATAAAAGAACTTAATCCGCGCCTGGTGTATGCGGCCATCTCCGGCTTCGGGCGCATGCCCGGCTTCAGCGGGCCATACAGCGACCGACCCGCCTTTGACATCGTCGCGGAGGCCATGAGTGGGATGATGAATTTGGTCGGTTTCGAAGACAAGCCGCCTGCGTGGACTATTTACGGGCTGGCGGACGTGTACTCGGGGATGTGCACGGCCTATGGTATAATGCTCGCTCTCTTTATGCGTGAAAAAACGGGAGCGGGGCAATTCGTGGATAGCGCTATGCTGGATAATATGCTGGCGTTGAACGAACGCATGGTGGCCCTGTATTCCGTCACCGGTCACTCTCCACAGCGCGGGCGTTTACGCCATCTTTTCCCGCGTGGCGCCTTCCGCTGCAGCGATGGCTACCTCGCCTTGAATGTTCCCGATGATACGGTGTGGAAGCGGCTGTGCACGGCCATGGGGCGAGATGATTTGATAGCCGACGCGCGCAGCGCGAGCGGCACTGCGCGTGCTGAGCATGCGAATGAGCTCCAGCCCATCATCGAAATATGGCTGCAGGACAAAACGCGCGCGCAGGCCGGTGACCTGCTCAATGCGAGCGGCGTGCCGGCCGGGCCGGTTTACAGTGCGGAGGATGTCTTCGCGGACGCGCACGTGGCAGCGCGCAAGATGTTGCAGCCGGTGCAGGACCCGGAAGTCGGCGAATATCGCTTCGCGCGTTCGCCGGTGTTGCTTTCCGCAGTTCACCAACATGAAGCTGCCCCGGCCCCGGCGCTGGGCGAACACACGCGCGAGATTCTGGGCGATGTGCTTGGATACCCGATGGAGAGGATTGCAGCACTGGAGCAGCAACAAGTTGTGCAGAGTGTCGCCGCATGACCTGCACGAGAAGCGGCGAATTGCTATCTATGAGAGGAGGTGATGCTGACCCACACGGTTCAATCAGCAGTACATCAGTGTATCGGAAATCAGTTTGCAGAACGTGTCACTTAAGGAGGAACAATCTACGATGAAGATGCGCATGTTACAAATATTGA
>Ga0187833_10000614_pt1 | contig 41260 bp, 35 predicted proteins | sample ETNtaG_37_FD_167968 | JGI IMG/M metagenome (GOLD analysis project Ga0187833, IMG submission 167968) | Marine microbial and viral communities from oxygen minimum zone, Eastern Pacific Ocean - ETNP2014_SV_400_PacBio MetaG (Illumina Assembly) | ecosystem: Environmental > Aquatic > Marine > Hypoxic...
AAGTGTCTCTTATGCAATCAGGTGATTATGTCCAACTGGGGCTGACGGGGTACATGCCGCCGCAGAAGGATTTTCTACATGTTGTTGTTCACCAGTTGTGATTTGACATTTGAAATTGCTGTGCCGACACCCTTTGTCTTAATGTTGCGGCCTCGCAGTGGCTCACAGCAATGGATAACTCGCGAAGAATATAATCTCACCCCAAGCGTGCCTGTTGTTGAATTCACAGATAGTTATGGCAATCTATGTCAGCGACTAATTGCACAGCCTGGACCATTCTCAGTACACACGGCTGCCGAAGTAATGGTTACGGAGCTGGTAGACCAGTCACCCGGTGCTCCTTTTGTAGAGGTCCAGAATCTACCCGACAATGTGCTCAACTACCTCTTACCCAGTCGATTCTGTGAATCAGATCGCTTCGGCAAGATGGCGACCGAGATTACGGCAGGCCAGCTACTGGGTTACGATCAGGTAGCTGCCATAGAGGACTGGTTGCGCAAGACGGTCCGTTACGAGCCCGGTAGCAGCAATATTCCGATTTCGGCAGTAGAAGTTAATCTCAAGCAGGCTGGTGTCTGCCGGGATCTTTCACACCTCGGAATTGCCTTATGTCGCAGCCTCGCTATTCCGGCTCGAATGGTAGTTGGCTATCGATACGGCCTGGTTCCCATGGATATGCACGCCTGGTTTGAAGCCTTTGTGGACGGACGCTGGTATACATTCGATGCAACACCGACCAAGCTCAGAGGAGGTTACGTTGCCATTGGCATCGGGCGTGATGCCGCTGATGTCGCCGTCTATAATCAATTTGGGCCAGCAGTGTATCCACTTGAGCAAAGAGTTAGCGTAGAGCGTATTGAGGAAGATACCTAGTAGGCGGTGTGTCCTTTTCATCCGGGATAAATTCAATCTGGTGCAGGTGGGGGAGGCAGTCCGGGACGGGGTCCAAAATTACGATTTCTACCCCAGCGCATACGTCTCTCCAAACCCTCACCAGGGGGTCCGAAGCCGCCCCTGATTCTGTCGCGGGAACCACGACGGTCAAGAAACTGCATGGCTTGTTCTCTCTCGCTGGCAGAAAGCTCTGCCAGTATTTCAACAGATTGCTGGTGGGATAGCTCCTGATAGTTAATGTTAGCAGTGCGCAAATCTGCAAAAGCCTGGTTAATGGCCGTAACGTCCAGTGGCTGCTCGGTCATCAACTGATTGACCCGGCGCTGGGTTTCGAACATGGCAGCTCGTAGCGGTCGGATCGCCTGAGAGCTGCTTTCAACGATTGGTGCCAGTTCTGCACGGCGCGCCTCACCGAGATCACGTACAACCCAGGCCATGTTGGGTGGAAAGGGGCGAAATCCGGGATCTGGTCGAGTCAACATTCTTGCTCCGATCCCGCCCACAAAGAAAAGGTTAACCCCAACAGAAAGCAACAGGCCAATGATCAAAATTTTAGTCTTGTCCATAGCTAGGGAGCCTCTGAGTAATCATTGAGGGACAACATATAAAGCTCATCTTCCCAGTATTCCGCTGTTTCTATCGCCTCTACATCTACCCCAAAGCTGAAAAAATTGCCAACCACGATACCGAAAAAAAGAGGCAGGCTGGCTGCTAGGACAGGTCGCCACAACAGCCTGACCGATGTTGCCGGTAGCAGCCAATTTATTAGGCGATCTATGAGAGCGTGGTTGCGAGCCGGTAGTGTCTGACTGAGAATGCGGGATTCAAGATTGGGGAAATCTGGCACCTGCTGTTGGTCCAGCAGTGCTTCCAATTGCACATATTCGGCCAGTAAATTTTGTGCCTCGGTGCTGGTGGCGGTTAAATCTATCGCGGCGTCTCTGACGGCTGCTGGCCAGCGGTCAGATTGTGCACCGTAACATACAATAATTTTCGTAAATTCTTCTAATGTCATAGTTCGGCCCTGGTTTTTGGATTTTTATTATTGTCCGTTATCGAGGAGGCTAATTGTTTGCGTAATGACCTTTTCGCCCTCGCAATGGATGATTCAACTGCCTTAACCGAGACGCCCATTATTGCTGCGGCCTCTTTATTGGAAAAACCCTGATAGTGGCAGAGAACCAGCGCATTCTTCTGATTGTCTGGTAAGCCTCCCAGCGCTTTATTAAGTCTTTCCAGTTCGCTGGACTGCTCCAGCTTTGTATTATTCTCTGCGCCTGCTACGGCGTGGTCATCCAACTCCTCAGTCTCGGCGTTGTCCTTCTTTCTTAAATAATCGATACACAGATTATGCGCAATCCGGTGGAGCCAGGTCGACAACTTCGATTTGCCTGGCTGCCATTTATCAGCATTTATCCATAATCTTAAGAACGTTTCCTGCGTGATATCCTCCGTATCTTTTTTACTACCCAGTATTCTAAATGCGTAATGACTGAGCGGTTTATGATGAGTTCGTACAATAGTATGAAAGGCAGATTCGTCACCATTACATATTGCTAACATCAACTCTTCATCGGTCATTACGCTCTGGTGAGCCTCTGGGCTGCTGCTTTGCCTGATTACTGTTGGCTATTTCGGTCACCTCTGCGGTCGCTTTGACCACCCCTGGGACCACGCCGACCGCCCGATCTGCCGGCACGCGCCCGGCCACGTTGCGGCCTGAGTTCCCTGGCATTTAATACACCATCTTGATCGCGGTCAAGATTTAAGAATGTCTGCTCTTTGAATTCCTCGCTGGTGACCAGTCCATCGCCATCCGCATCCATTCGTTGAAACTGCTCGTTTGCCCGCTGAGCCATCCGCTCGCGCATTGCCTGCAATCTGGCCAGCTGCTCGTCGCTGAGGTCCTGTTGATCCAGATTGCCGCCGCGATTGCCAAAACCACCACGAGGTCTGCCGTTGAGAAACTCATCAGGGGTCAGTATGCCATTTTGGTCTTCATCCAGGCGCGTAATCTCACCTAGCCGGCTTTCCTGGAATTCCTCGAAACTGATAACACCATCGCCATCGGCATCGAGATTCTCAATTAGTCGGCTGCCCGGTGTCTGATCGTCCTGTGCCAGCAATCCGGTGGAGCAGCTGATAAGGCCTATTCCCAGTACCATGTGTAACTTTTGCATTGGTTTTCTCCTGCATTATTTGCTGTTCAAGGATTTATACGGTCGGTTTGCAGTTACCCGTCGGTGGGTTTGAATTTGGTTCCAGGCCCATGTCGTTATAGTATGGGGTAGCTGTCGCTGGCCACATACTGCAGCGACCGATACCCTATGGGGATATAAAGATTCAGGTGACACTATGTTAAAACGAATAATTACGGCACAGCGAGTTAGTCTCCAGCCGGCGGCTGCTCTTCTAATTGCCTGCTGTTTTTCGGCAACAATAGCCAATGCACAGGACTATGTGCTGGATGAGAACTGGCCATTGCCCCTACCCGAGGGGATTGAGTGGGGCCAGACTCCCAATGTGACCATCGACAAAGATGGCAATCTCTATGCATTTCATCGGGCCGAACCGCCGATATTGAAATTCGATCCGGCCGGCAACGTCATCAAGACCTGGGGGTCTGAGTGGTTGGCCTTGCCCCACGGATTCCGGGCCGCACCGGATGGCTCATTGTGGGCGACTGACTATCACCGTCAGAATGGTCATGTCGTGGTGAAGTTTAATACCGAAGGGCGCCTGCTATTGACCCTTGGCACAAGGGGATTCAGCGGCACCTTGCCCAATACCTTCAACGGACCTGCCGATGTGGCGGTTGCCCAGAACGGCGATGTATTCGTGGCCGATGGGCACTATAACAACCGCATAGTGAAATTTAATTCCCAGGGGCGCTATTTGATGGAGTGGGGCCATAAAGGAACCGGCCCCGGCGAATTTGATTTACCCCATACCATTGTTATCGACCAGAGAGGTCGGGTATTGGTGGGTGACCGGTCCAATCACCGGATTCAGATATTCGATCAAGAAGGTACTTATATTACCGAGTGGGACCAGTTCGGCTGGCCCAGTGGTATGTTTATCGATGAGAACGATGTCCTCTATGTCGCCGACTACCAGGACAAGCGTGGCGTAACCTATGGCAGTGCAGAAGATGGCACCGTGATGGGATTCATCAGCGGCAGTGAACCCGAAGGAGTTACCGTGGACGCCCAGGGCAATGTGTATACGGGTGAGGTGACCGGCGGCGAAGGTGGCGACGGCAGCATCATGAGAAAATTTATCAAGCAATAAGCCCTGCCTATGCGGGTCTTGGTCGCTGCCGGCGATAAAGACCCGCTTCTGTTTATCTGCTAGAATCCCGCCTCCTTTTGCAGGCATTTAATCAGGTTCTGTGTGGATTACCGATTTCGAGTCATTAGATCGGGAATTGGCGCCACCCGGGAAGGACCCTGATTTCCTTGTTCTGGTATTTTTGATTGCCAGTGTAGATAGAGTCAAAGTATGGAGCTAGTCGAAGAAAAACTGGGTGAACACCATCTGGATGAAAAGCATGTAGTGGATGTTGTGGTCCGTTTCGCCGGCGATTCGGGTGATGGAATGCAGCTTACGGGTAGCGCTTTTACCCAGGTCACAGCCCTTTATGGCAACGACCTCTCTACTTTTCCTGACTTTCCCGCCGAAATTCGCGCACCAGTGGGAGCCACCTTCGGTGTATCTGCCTTCCAGATTTATTTTGGTGCCGAGGATGTTACAACCCCCGGTGATGAGGTGGATGTACTGGTGGCCATGAATCCGGCAGCGCTGGTAACCAATATCACGAGCCTGGTAGATGGTGGTCTGGTTATTGTCGACAGCGGCGCCTTTACTGCGAAAAACCTGCACAAAGCAAAGTACGAGTCCAATCCTCTCGAAGATGGCTCGCTGGACCCATTCAGAGTACTGGATATCGATATTTCCAAACAGGTGCTGGCGGCAGTGGAACCCTTTGGTCTTGGTCACAAGGATGGCCTGCGCTGCAAAAATATGTGGACCCTTGGTTTGGTGATCTGGCTATTCGACCGTGATCGGAAACCCACCATCGAAAGTCTGGAGCAAAAATTTGCCAGCAAACCAGAAATTGCCAAGGCCAATGTTGCAGCATTAAACGCGGGTCACGCTTATGGTGAGACCGCTGAGCTGCCGGTGGGTATTCATCTGTATAAAATTCCAAAAGCCCATGTGCCCGCTGGCACTTACCGCAACATGACTGGTGCCACGGCGTTGGCCTGGGGACTTATTGCCGGTGGTGAACTGGCCGATATTGACCTGTTGTTTGCTTCTTATCCGATTACGCCCGCTTCGAATTTATTACATGAACTGGCCAATCGAAAAGAATTCAGAATCAATACGTTTCAGGCCGAAGATGAAATTGCCGCTGTGTGTGCCGCGGTCGGGGCATCGTTTGCCGGCACCCTGGGCGTTACCTCCAGTGCCGGCCCGGGCATTGCATTAAAGTCAGAAGGGATAGCCCTGGCTGCAGCAACAGAGTTACCACTGGTGATAGTCAATACCCAACGGGGTGGTCCCTCGACAGGCTTGCCCACCAAGACCGAGCAATCAGATTTTAATATCGCCTTGTATGGCCGCCACGGCGATGCACCCATGCCGGTGCTAGCAGCGGCAACTCCCTGCGATTGCTTCGAGGTAGCAATCGAAGCGGTACGCCTGGCAACTAAATATATGACGCCGGTGATGTTGTTATCGGATGGCTATCTGGCTAATGCTTCCGAGCCCTGGAAGATCCCGGATGTATCCACGTTGCAGGATTTTCCGGTAAATTTTCATGACGAGGCTGAAGGATTCAAACCTTCGCTGAGAAATGACGAAACCCTGGCTCGAGTCTGGGCCAAACCAGGAACGCCGGGTCTCGAGCATCGCCTTGGTGGAATTGAAAGAAGTTATGATTCGGGTGATATTTCTTATGATCCCGAGAACCATCAAAGGATGACCGATCTACGCCAGGCCAAAATTGCGGGAATATCCAGTGATATCCCCTTGCAGGAAGTTGTCCTTGGGGAAACAACGGGAAAACTGGCCGTAGTGGGGTGGGGCTCAACCTTTGGCGCAATTCATCAGGCGGTAAAGCGTGCTCGGTTGGAAGGCCTCGAAGTATCCCATATTCAGGTCAGATATCTTTCGCCATTACCGCCCAACCTTGGCAATTTACTGGCTGGCTTCGACACCGTATTAGTACCTGAAATGAATACCGGACAATTCATTAATCTGCTGCGTGCGGAATACCTTATAGAGGCCGAAGGTCTGAGCAAGGTTTCCGGACAGCCCTTCAAGATAGGCGAAATACTGGCGGCGATTCATAAAGAATATGAATTAATGGGGGAGAATCCATGAGCGAAATGATCCCCACATTGACACTGAAAGATTTTGCCACCGATCAGGAAATTCGCTGGTGCCCAGGCTGTGGTGACTACGCCATTCTGAAGACGATGCAGAAACTGATGCCGGGCTTGGAGCAGACCAAAGAGAATCAGGTTTTCGTTTCCGGGATCGGTTGTTCATCCCGCTTTCCCTATTACATGAACACCTATGGTTTTCACACGATTCACGGTCGGGCTCCGGCGCTTGCTACTGGGATAAAGTTAGCTAATCCTGAGCTCAACGTATGGGTGATTACCGGTGACGGTGATGGTTTCAGTATTGGCGGGAACCATATGATGCATGTGCTGCGCCGAAACGTGGATGTGCAGTTATTACTTTTTAACAATGAGATTTACGGACTGACCAAAGGTCAGTACTCACCCACTTCCGCAGTTGGCACAAGATCTCCTTCATCACCCCAGGGATCGGTTGACTTGCCATTGGCACCTTGCGAACTGGCTTTAGGTGCAGGTGCAACATTTGTAGCGAGGTCCATCGATACTGAGGCCAAACATTTATCTGGGGTAGTGAAACTGGCTGATGAACATAGGGGGGCTTCTTTTGTCGAGATATTACAGAATTGCCCAATCTACAGTGATGGCATTTTTGAGAATGTGAAGAACAAGAAGCTCGCCGCTGATTTCAAAGTTGAAGTCGAACACGGTAAGCCGCTTGTTTTTGGCAAGGAGCGCAACAAGGGAATTCAGCTCGACTCACAGGCACTCAAATTGAAAGTTGTTGAACTGAGTGAGACCGTCTCGGAGGCCAAGCTGCTGGTTCACGATGAGAATAATAAGGTACTGGCGCAAATGTTAAGCACGATGTCCGGTCCTGATTTTCCCGTCGCGGTTGGTTTAATTTATCGCCAGGACAAGGCTTCCTATGTGGATGATTCCCAGAAGCAAGCAGCCGAGGTAAGAAAAAACGGCATTTCATTGCAGGAATTACTTAATAGTGGATATACCTGGATCGTCGAGTAAAGGCACCTCTGATTAATTGCATACGGCCTCTGGCCTACAGGCTGTTTCGCAATCAAGGCGCCATTTTGAAGGCATGCGTCCGCCTGTCGAAAACTGGCAACGCGGAGTGCGGAACAGCCTGTAGGCCCCGAAGGGCGTGCCCTGAAGCGCACAGTTGCGGCGTTGCACTTCTTGCCAAGGGCTACGGCCATTACCGGCGAAGCGCGTCTTGCACCTGTACGCTTCAGATCACGCAGAGGCCATATGCAATTAATCAGAGGTGCCCCAAATTGCCGTGAAGAAGACTAGAGAATTGAAGACCTGCTCTTGATAGCGAACCGCTAAAGAGCCACTGCGTCCTGGCTTAACATTGTGAAGACTGAGTGTTGGACGAATTTACTTCGTATGAACGTCGAGGGTAGTTATTTCGACGGGAAGTACGGGTTGTGCGCTAGCGTAATCTTACATAGATCACACATTAAGAATCAGGCCTTTTCTCCGGACAGGTTGAATAAAACATCCATTGGCTGGCACCTCGATCATTAAAGTGCGCGCATTATATAGCCGCGATTCTTAAATGTCCCTTCTTATTTTTTTACGGCCTCGATTATAACAACGATAAAAGGGGGGAGCCAAAGACGTCGCTGATAAGTTATCAGAGCCCGGTTGTTATTACTTCAAACAGGCTACTGAAGTCGTCGGTCCAGAGTTGACCGGGTGCCGGTAGCGGCTCTTCATCCTCATGCACGGCCTCATTGTCGAGAAAAGCCTGATTGCGTGTCAGCAGTATCCAATCAGTGGATTCAACAAAGCGTATTCCATGGGCGTAATTCACTATGTAGATGGCCTCCATCTCCACAGCTTCGGCCAAGCGTGCCACGATGGGAATAAGGTCCACGTAGCGGTTGGTGACGTGCAGAGCGAGGATCCCGTCTACACTCAAGTGCCCAAGGTAAGTTTGAAAGCTTTCCAGTGTCAGCAGGTGGATCGGGATGGCATCACTGCTGAAGGCGTCGATGGCGAGCACGTCGAATTGCTGACCCTCACCAGCTCTGAGTTGGCGTTCGAGCACGATGCGCGCGTCGCCCTGGAACACATCGACGTCAGCCCCTCGGGAGCTGGCGTCTTCCAGAAAGGTGAATCGCTCGGTGGCCCAGTTGACGACCAAAGGATTGAGTTCGTAAAAGCGAGTGAAGTCCGGCACTCCTCCCTCACGTGTAACCACATAAGAGCTTTCCGGGCGCTCGACATCGATATGGGTATTGGCATAGGCGGCCAGGGTTCCCACACCCAGACCGACGACACCAAAGCGAAACTGGCGAGTTGGATCGGAACGTGCTGGATGATGTCTGAGGGCCACGCCAACTCCGGTTTCGGGTCCGAAATACGTGGTAGGCCATGTTGGGTATTTCTGGTGCTGGTCGCCGTGACGGATACGGCCATGGGTAAGAGAAAGCCGCAGCCCCGATTCACCAACACCCCGCTCCTTGATTGCGAGTACGCCATAGAAGTTGCGGTTCTGCTCGACCATGCGACGTTCAGTATCACGGACCTGCCAGGTAAGTGATCCGGCCAGCGATAACAGGCCCACCGCGAGCAGGGTGCTCACTCCACACCTGGCAACACCACGACTTGAGCGCCACCACACACGAAGCGCCGTGCCCTGCCATCGCCGCCAGATCTCCAGGAACAGAAGCAATGCAGCAGTAGCATAGAGGGCGGCCTGTAACATGCTGTCCTGCCAGTTTGAAAACGCCTCGGCAAGATTGGCGGTGGGATTGGCACTGAACCACGTGCCAGGCCTGACCGAGAAAAATGCGCCAATAACGATGGTGATAAGTAGCACCGCCCAGCAGAGCCCCGCTAGCACGCGGTTCCTCCGGCTTGTTTCATTCCTGCTACCAGGGCGAAACAGCCTGGGCAGTTGTACAAGCACCACCAGGCCATAACAGGCGACGAGCAGGATATGGAACTCGAAGAAACCGGTGAAGATAGCCGGCGCCAGGATGGCGACGAAGATCCCTCCAAGCGCACCACCGGCCGAGACCATGAGGAAGAAGAATGTCAGTTGCCGTGGTGCAGGCCGCAAGCGTGCCAGCTCGCCGTGACAGCACATGCAGCAGATGAAGAGAGTCAGTGAATACCCCACCATTTGATCCACGATACCGAGGTCGCTCCCCACATAGAGCAAGCGCAGAGTATTGATCAGAGCCAGCGGCAGCAGCGCAGAGAATAGTGGCCGGATATACCAGCGCTCACTATCGAAGCACAGAATAAAGGTCAGCAGGTAAAGGCTGAGCGGGACGATCCAGAGGAAGGGTACGATCGCGATGTCGATCGACATCTGATTGGTAGTAGCCATAAGCAGGCCGGATCCGCAGGCCGCAAGTGACAGCCAGAGGACCGCCGCGCCGGCTCCCGGTCGCTCCACTTCATCGCCTTGCGCCACGACTCCGGCGGGCTGATCTGCAGAACTTTTCGGGTCTCGCTCTGCGCCGCTCGAATAACGAGCGAGTTGCCAACCACACCCCGCACACAGTCCGGCGAAAACAACATAGCCACCAGACCAGATCCAGGTCTGAGTCTGCAGGGGAATCAGGCGCTCGATGAGGAAGGGATAAGAAAGCAAAGCGAGCAGGGATCCAAAATTGGAAAGCGCGTACAGACGATAGGGCGATCGATCGGGATGCAACAGAGCGTACCACCGCTGCAGCAGGGGAGCGGTGGTCGAGAGCAGGAAGAACGGCGCGCCCACCGAGAGCATCAGAATGAGCAGTATGCGAGCAACCGGAGCGTCGGGATCGATCGGTTTCAGCGCCTCGGCGGGGGTAATGGGCAGGCTGATCAGCGCCAGGGAGAGCAAGATCACGTGAACGATCGCCTGGCGTTTCCAGCTCAGCCGGCTGACCACAAAATGGGCGTAGGCGTACCCGCCTAATAACATCAACTGGAAGAAGAGCAGGGCCGTAGCCCAGACTCCGGGAGTGGAACCGAACCAGGGCAGGATATACTTGCCGATCATCGGCTGCACCTGAAACAACAGGAATGCACTAAGGAAGATCGTCACTGCATACAGCCAGAGCAAGGTGGAAGGCCGGGCCTGGCTTGCGTTCATGATTCTCCCGGGGAGCCGATCCCCACCTCAATCTGGACTGTTCGGTCCGGCGTTATGCTACATGCTCGAGCACTGGGCATTGGAGCATATTTCAGCTAAAAGGTCTGCTCTCATGCAAGCAGCCGTTGCACGTCTTACGCTTGAGGATTTTGTTGCCATTATTGCTTACACTGTATCGCTTGATCCGTGATGAAAACAATCAGTATTTGTGTAAAACTGAATGACTAGTGAACGCTTGATTTCCAGTGCCTTAAATTGAGGAAATATAGATGAACCTTCTAAGAATCCTGCTATTCGCATTTGCGCTGATGCCTGCCGTTTCCCTGGCGGACACAATGGATGATGAAATTGACTACCTGATTGGCTCGGTTGGCAGAGATGGCTGCACGTTCATTCGCAATAACATGAGGTACTCTGGCAGGGAGGCCAGGGAACATTTGCGCTCCAAAAGAGAGCGCAATGCACAATTGATCGGTAGCACCGAGGAATTTATCGAGAAAATTGCCAGCGGAAGTTCGACGAGCGGCAGGCCTTACCTGATCCGGTGTCGCCGCCAACAGCAATTAACCGCAAATGAGTGGTTTACGGCACTTCTTGAGGAACACCGTGACAGTGGTTAGTGGATGTGACTAGCTGATGATACCAGGGTTTTAAGCAACTGATACTTTGCGGAGTGCCTGCTAATGAGAACAATATTACACATCGCGACAGCTACCGTTCTGGTACTGGCCCAGAGCATTAACATGGCAACTGCCCAGCAGGATCCTGACAATCTGGGTGGAATTATCAGTCGGTACGGTTCCAACTCTGCCAGTTCGTTGCAATCTGTGACAACTGACCCTGATTCACATCCCCTGCTGCGCAACTATTCCACAGTCAGTGACGAAGTCTTGCAGAATCCTCCGGCTGCCGACTGGCTGATATGGCGTCGAACCTATGACAATATGGGCTATTCACCGCTTGCTGCGATTAACCTGCAAACCGTTGCTGATCTGGAACTGGCCTGGCGGCAAGCGGTGACTCCCAGCAATAACATGCCAACCCCGCTGGTACACGATGGCGTCATGTTTCTCTACAGTGCAGGGGATGTGGTACTGGCTATGGATGCCACCAACGGCGAGCTGTTATGGCGTTACCGCCACGATGGCGGCGCCATTACCAGCCATAAATTTGGCATTTCACTACATGAAGACAAGGTGTTGGTGCCTACCTCGGATCTGCACATGGTAGCGCTGGATGCACGTTCCGGCGGTGTCATATGGGATCACGCCATCGATACGGGTGAGAATACAGGTTATGCGCTGCGCAGTGCACCACTGACGGCGGGCGGACAAGTAATCCAGGGCGTGGCGGCATCCCGGGTCCCGGGTGGTGGTTTTATCATCGCCGTCGATCTGGAAACGGGTGAAGAATCCTGGCGCTTTAACACCCTGGCCAGGCCAGGCGAACCGGGCGGCAACACCTGGAACAACATCCCACTGGAAGAGCGCCGGGGCGGCTCGGTATGGAATACCGGTGGCTATGATCCGGAGCTGGACCTGGTTTTCTTCGGTGTTTCACCCACCTACAATACCGGCCCCTTTCTGTATCCGCTGAACATCAAGGGGGTTAGCAACGACGCGCTCTACACCAACGCGACCCTCGCCCTGCGACCAGCCACCGGTGAACTGGTCTGGTATTACCAGCATATCGCTAACGACCAATTCGATCTTGACTGGATCTTCGAGCGGTCGATTGTCGAGCTGGAGATCGATGGCGAAATCAGAAAGGCGGTTGTCACCGCCGGCAAGCCCGGCCTGTTTGATGCCCTGGACGCAGCGACCGGTCAATACCTGTTTTCGGTAGATCCGGGCATACAAAACATCATCAGTGCCATCGATCCTGTCACCGGAACCAAATTCATCAATCCTGATGTCATCCCCGACGCCGAGATGACGCGTACAGTTTGTCCACTCTATCAGGGCGGGCGTAACTGGCCTGCCAGTGCTATCGATGTTGAGTCAAAATTTCTGTTCGTGCCGATGTTTGAAGTCTGCATGGATACCCTGCTCAATGGAGAGGGCACGCTGCTCACCAGCGGATTGCAAATGGATGCCGTCCCGATTCCAGGCAGCGACGGCAATTTCGGTCGCCTTCAGGCCATCGATTTAGAGCGACAGGAACTGGCCTGGCAACATCGGCAGGTAATTCCTCCGATCTCCGCAACACTGGCTACGGCAGGCGGCCTGGTTTTTGTTGGCTATCTGGATCATTCGTTCAAGGCCTTCGATCAGCAGACCGGCGAGATAGTGTGGGAAACGGAACTTGATGCAATCTCCTCATCCTTTCCAATCAGTTACAGTGTCGATGGCAAACAATACATCGCCCTGGTGGCCGGGCAGCTGAACCTGCACACGGGAATCTGGCTCGGCCTGATGAATCGCTTTGCCGGGCATATCGATACGAACCCGGGAGAGGCGGCGCTCTGGGTGTTCGCTCTGGATTAGGCACAACTTGCCAGCATTCGTTTTATTGAAAGCGTTATTTTTCTAATTGAATATAGCGCCAGTCCTTAGGAGAAGCTGATGAAAGAATCAATTAATCAACTGGTGTCAGAATATGAGGCCGGTAAAATCACCCGTCGAGGCCTGCTTGGCGCCATTGCTTTATTAACCGCGCCGAAGCACTTACAGGCGCAGAGTAGTCTTTTTCGTGCCCGGTCTCTAAACCACGTAAACGTACGGGTTGCGGACCTGTCTCGCTCCGAAGCTTTTTACAATGACGTGCTCGGGCTGCCACCGGTGCGGGAAGTTGTCGGTGCCGGTTATGCCCTGGATTTCCCCAGCGGGGGTTTTATCAGTCTATGCCCCCTGTCATCTTCGACCTGCGGTGTTAAGCCAGATGCCCAACGAGGTGACATTGACCATTTTGCAGTTGGCATCGACAACTTTAATGCGGATCGCGTCGTAGCGGAGTTGAGAAATGCCGGTTACGATCAGCTGCGAAATGCCAATACCAGTGTTTTCGTCGCAGACCCGGATGGTACGATGGTGCAGTTATCCAGTGCTGGCTACGATTACGGGCTATAGACACGCGCATTAGAAATCCAAGACAGGGCATAACAATGAAAAAGCTAGGCCGGTATTTGAAAATCTGTTTGATAGTAATTGCAATGGACCTGATCGTCATCCCTGCTGCACTCGCGCAGGCTCAAGCCTACTCCGGTGTCACTGATTCGATTGTGCTGTTTCAGGAAAACTGCGCGGTATGTCATGGTGAGAACCTGGAAGGGGCGCCCCAGGGTACACCCTTGCTGGGCGAATTGCGTCACGGCGACTCCATGGCAGACATTTCTGTCAGTATCAACAATGGCTATGTGGATTCGGGCATGCCCACCTGGCGGGATACCTTCAGCGGGGCGCAAGTTCGCAATATCGCCATGTACATTCTGGAGACCCGTGCCAACGTCAACTACGCGACCTCAAATTTTGACATGCCGCTGTCGGTTCCGGATGGGGAGATCGAGAGTGAGTTGCATAATTTCCGCCTGGAAACGGTGGCAGGTGATCTGGATCCACTGCCATTCTCAATCGAGCCGCTGCCAGACGGGCGCCTGCTGTTGACCGAAAAAGCACGGGGAGTGCGCATCATCGGGCAGAACGGTGAAAAGTCAGAGTTGATACGCGGAACACCCCGGGCCTGGGGCGATATATATCGTCTGGAGACACGCCTGGATATAGAGCGGGGCATGGGGTGGCTGTTTGATATCGTGCTGCATCCGAATTATGAGGAGAATAGCTGGATCTATTTGTACTTCGGTGATCGCTGTAGTGACTGTAATGCCATTAGCCGGGAACGGGGCTCGCCGGTTTCCATGAATAAACTGGTGCGGGGCAAAATTGCAGACGGTGAGTGGATCGAAGAGCAGACTATCTGGGAAGCCGCGATCGAACACTACGGTGCAGCGAGCGATGTGGGCGCTGGCGGCCGCGTCGCCTTCGATAACGCTGGCCATGTCTATTTCAGTGTGGGGATGAAAGGCGGGAGCAATTACCGCGGCATTCAGGATCTGTCCACACCCTGGGGCAAGATTCACCGGGTGAACGACGATGGCAGCATACCTGCAGACAACCCCTTTGCTGATCGCAATGATGTCTATCGCAGCATCTATACCTATGGTCATCGCAGTCCTCAGGGTTTGGAGTTTGATATTGAAAACGGCGCGCTATGGGGTACCGAACACGGGCCGCGGGGAGGCGATGAGGTGAACCTGCTGCTGCCCGGGCGCAACTACGGCTGGCCGTTGTATTCCCGTGGTATGGACTATGATGGCACGCCGGTCGAGTATGGCAGGGATCTGGGCATCGCCTTTGAACTGGCCGATATCCAGCAACCGGTGGTCGATTTAACACCCTCGCCTGCGGTTTCCAGTTTCATTATTTCCACCAGTGGCCAGTTTTCCCGGTGGCAGGGGGACTTCCTAGTCGGTTCCCTGAAGGCACGCAGTCTATTCCGCGTCGATATTGAAAACAATGAACTGGTACAGCGCGAGACTCTACTGGAAGGATTTGGCCGCATTCGTGATATCGAGATGGGTTTTGATGGCACTATTTATCTACTGCTAGAGCATAACTCCGGCGGCCGAATTGTCCGGCTCGTCCCGACCAATTAGAAATATTGGAAACATGTACAAGTCGAGAAGTAGTTGGAAAAATTCAGGCGGATGGAGCCATGTAACCCACAATGGACATCGACCTGTTATCTTGCACAGCACCGCAAAACAATGACAATTCGATTGCTGAATTTCATAGACAGTGCCAATCTTGCAACAGCAGATCAGAATTGGGAATACAAATTTCAATCAGCAGGATAGCAGACAGATTTATCCTGTTTAATCGTTCTGCAACAGTTCAACCCAGTTGCCATCGGGATCGGTGAAAATAGCAATCGTAACACCGGGTCGCACTACCTTGACTGGCACCACTACTTTGCTGCCGCTGTCCGCTGCGCGCTGGACACATTGTTCCAGATTACCCACCGTTATGGTCCAGTAGCGATAGCCGGTGGCACCCCGAATGCCGCACGGTGCCGCATCGGCGGGAGCGGCCGGGTCGAGTTCGATGACCTTGATAACACTGTCACCCACCTTGAATCGATTCATCACGCCGCCGCCCGGCATATCGATGACCGCTTCCAGTTCCAGCCCAACGACATCTTTATAAAATGCCAGCATGGCGTCGATGTCCCTGGCCACTATGCCAATATCGATGGCGTCTTTTTTAATTTCGACTGTCATATAAGGTCCTTATTGTTTGCCCGATCATGCCTCGGCGGCGCCCAGCATGGATTTGGTTTCCAGGAATTCTTCGAAGCCTTCCAGGCCCCATTCCCTGCCATTGCCCGATTTCTTGTAGCCACCGAAGGGTGCAGAAAAATCGGGTCCGGCACCATTGATGTGAACCATGCCGGTGCGAATCTGGCGGGCGATTTGCTGAGCGTGCCCGGCCTCACCCGATACATAGCCTGACAAACCATAGTCAGTATCATTGGCAATACTCACGGCATCGGCATCATCTGCATAGCCAATGATGGAAAGCACCGGGCCGAAAATTTCTTCCCGCGCAATGGTCATGTCATTAGTCACATTGGCAAAGACCGTAGCTTGTACGTAGTAACCCTTATCCAGACCCTCAGGGCGCCTCGGACCACCGGTGACCAGTGTTGCCCCTTCATCGATGCCTTTCTCGATAAGAGACTGAATCTTATTGAATTGCAGCTCACTTACCACCGGACCCAATCTTGTGCCCTCGGTATTAGGATCACCCACAACACTTTTCTGCGCGGCTGCCCTGGCAATTTCTATCGCTTCATCCATGCGGGCCTGGGGTACCAGCATACGGGTAGGGGCGTTGCAGGATTGCCCGCTGTTACCAAAACATCCCATCACACCGCCGCTCACTGCGCGGGCAAAATCAGCATCTTCCAGAATAATATTGGCAGACTTTCCACCCAGTTCCTGAGTCACGCGCTTGATGCCGTTAGCCGCCGCCTTCGCTACTTCTCTGCCCGCCCTGGTGGAACCGGTAAAGGAGACAAGGTCGATTTCCGGATGAGCGGAAATGGCGGCACCCACGGTCGGACCATCGCCATTGACCAGATTGAACACACCCGCAGGCAGGCCCGATTCGGCAATTATTTCGGTCAGAATATAGGCGCTGACCGGGGCGATCTCACTTGGCTTCAATACAATGGTACAGCCGGCGGCCAGTGCAGGTGCCACCTTGCAGGCAATCTGATTAAGGGGCCAGTTCCACGGTGTGATAAATCCACACACCCCTGCCGGTTCCTTCACGATGCGGGTAGTACCGCGGGTTTCCTCGAACTCGTAATTTTCCAGTACACCAAGAATATTGGCGAAGTGGCCGAGGCCACTGCCGAGCTGAGCTGTTTTCGCCAGCCCCATAGGCGCACCCATTTCCATTGAAATCGCAGTCGCCATTTCATCACCCCGGGTCTTCAGGCCGCCAATGATATTCTTAATCACCACCACCCGGGTTTCCACACTCGATTGTGACCAGGCCGGGAAAGCAGCCCGAGCCGCGTTGGCTGCGGCATCCACATCCCCGGCAGTGCCCAGGCTGATGGTGGCAAAGGCTTCTTCAGTCGCCGGGTTAATAACCTCTAGCGTATCGCTGCCCTGAGATTCTACCCATGCGCCGTTTATATAAAAATTGTTGTAGGCCTTTGTCATTTTGCTACTCCTGTGGATTCGATTACACTGTGACCGGTGCAGACTCCAAGTAGTCACCGGACGGTGATTATACCTGACTATTCAAACCGCAGGCGTGTTGAGAGACCCTCTATTTAATGTTTAATAGTATTTCGAGAGCAATAGGCCGCTGGCTGGCTTCCTTTCTTTCCAAAGCGTTGCCGGGATACCAACGTCTTGACACGATATCTATTGAGGAGTTTGCCAAGGTAATCGAAGTCGGGGATGTCCTGCTGGTGGAAGGCAACAGCCGTATCAGTACGGCGATCAAGTATCTGACCCAATCGTCCTGGTCCCATGCCTGTCTTTATGTCGGTGAGCAGCGCGGTGATGTGGAGGAGCCCAGCCTGATAGAAGCCGATCTCAAGCACGGTGTGCGTCTGGTTAACCTGAATCACTACGCCGATTTCAATATACGAATATGCCGGCCTGCCAATCTCACCGAATCCGATTGTCAGCAGTTGCTTGCGTTTGCCCGTGCAAAAATTGGCCACCAATACGATATGAAAAATGTTTTTGATCTGCTTCGCTTTCTGATTCAAAAACCTGCGGTGCCGAATCGATTCAGGCGAGCGATGATTAATATTGGCAGCGGTGAACCTACCAAGGCCATTTGTTCGACGTTGATAGCCCAGTCTTTTCAATCGATAAACTATCCCATATTACCGCTACGGGATGAGGGAGTGGGAGGCGAAGGCGAAGTACCGCATTTTTATAAGCGCCACTTCACACATTTTACACCGCGGGATTTCGATTTATCCCCGTATTTTAGAATTGTAAAACCAACGCTGGAAAAAAATTTCGATTTCCATAATCTACACTGGCAGGAAGAACAAAAGGGGACGGAAGCTTAGGTATCCCCACAAAAATTTAGAACTCATCTCCTATGGGCTAATGTGTTTAAGCAGTTTGAATCTGGCATACGTAGGCAGTTGATGCGTGTATCGGGGATTGGGGAGGGGGTACTGTTTTTCCGCTCCAGTGGGCCATCCCTGGCCCAACGGAGCAAAAAAACAATCCACTATTCCAAGCTTGCGTTCTAACCGTATGGCACCAACAAAAAAATAGGTGAAATTAACACACATTGCCTTAGTCCAATCTTTTGAATTAACTCGATATATTTTGGGGATACCTCAGCCTCAGTTCCCTATGTACATTCCCTGATTATACGATACCTACTAAAGCAGCCAGAGCAGCATCGTATTGTGGATCGCCGATGGAAGGGCGGGTGATGGGATAGTCCACCGCTTCCTGTGGCGTGCGTCCCTCATCCTCGAATTGAACGCCATCGATGAGGGTATCTACCGCAGGCAAATAGATTAACTCAGTGCTCGCCTCCTGTTCAGAAGGAATGTAATCTCCGAGCAAACCCGCTGTTGTATCTCCCAGCGTAATTACCCGCTGCAACTTGCTTAACTGATAGGAAAACAACTCCATTCCCCCCTGGGTATTGTTGTTTTGCAAAACGGCCAAGGGCTTGCCGTAATAATTTCGAGGGCTATTTGAGCGGCCGATTCCCTGAACCTGGCCGTTGACCGTCTGCTGAAAATAGCTGCTCCTGCTCGGAAACAGAGCGTCAAAATGTTCGTAGGCAACAAAGCCAAAGGAGTCGCGTATATCAACAATAATGCCATCGCAATGTGAAAGACTATTGAGGATGGCTTGGTATTGGATCAGATCATTGCTGGAGCGGGATAGACTCCACAAATGCACATAGCCGATAATCTTGTTGCCGACAGTGAATTCCTGGATGCTGGTGAAACTGGAAGTCCGATAGGAATCATACAGATTTTCAAATACCGGTGTGACGCTAACTGCCTGAGTGTCGCTGCCCCGGGATAGTTCCAGATCATAGCTTATCGGATTGGCTCGAAAGCCTGCCGGCGCAGCAACGGTATTATTGAATGAGAAAACCGGATGAAAGGATATTCCATTTACCGTAAGTAGCCTGTCGCCGCGCTGGATCCCGGCCCGGTGAGCGGGGTAACCATCCAACACTGAGGAAACAAAATAGACGCCATCCAGCAGTTCGGTCTGCATGCCGATGTGGTTCAGGCGCAGCCGCTCGGTAGTATCGGCTGCGGCGAATGACTGGTAGAGGTAGTAATTCAGTTCACTGGCATCGATGACGGTGGGCTGTTCGCCAGCCTGCCCGATCGCACTTTGCCAGTAAATTGGTGCGAGTAAAGCAAAGACCAACCACAGTTTATTCAAGAGTCTACTCAACCAGAGCAAGACACTTCTGCGCAGCAGGACGCTGGAAGTGTCGTTCTCGCAGCTCACGGTATTTTTGCGGAACCTTGAACTCGAACCGCAGCGCCCAGTTAAACGTTTGGGCGAGGAGAATATCGACCATTGAAAACCTATTGCCGATGGCAAATTCATTGTCTTCCAGTAATTGATCCAGCGTGGCAACCGCTTTGGCAAATTCAAAGGTTGCGGTTTCCAGCATGGCCGGAATCCGGTGTTCTTCCGGTAGTGCAAAGCGGTGCTTGCCATTGCTCCAAAGCGGTTGTTCAAGTTCGGTCAGGATAAAGCAACACAGTTCGTCATAGCGAGCAGTTATGGCCAGATCACCCTCTGGTATTAATCCAGCCGCCGGTGCACTGCGACCAATGTGATTGAGAATGGCACCGCTTTCGATCAGAATCAGCTCGCCGTCCACCAGCGTAGGCACCTTGCCCTGGGTGTTGAGTTTCAAATAATTTTCATTGCTTGCGCTGGCGGGATCGTCCGCATCTGTAAAAGTTTTAACTGCAATATATTCATACTCCAGCCCACTTTCTTCCAGTGCCCATAGCGCCCGAAAAGATCTGGATTGGCCCATGCCATATAGTTTCATTTGATGTCTCAGTAGAATTAAGTGAGGGCTTGCATTCTATCGCTCAGCAACAGGATCACCGGATTAAGGACTTGCAAAAAACAAATGGCGCTACCATAAAGTAGCGCCATTCGAGTTAGAGCGTTAAGCGTGTGGCTAGTCGATGGCGAAACAGTAGAAATAGCCATTGCCGCCAGTTCCAATCAGGTCTTCCTGGCTGCAGCCTCGAGAGGCATGGGCACTGTTAAAGGAATTTGGCCGCTGACCACCACCGGTGCGATCAAAATGTCCGACCATGGCACTGCCTTCATCGTTGCTGGTCCAGTTATTACAGGTAGTGTCAGTGCCACTCGGCATGGTGTAGCCATCAGGACCAGAGCCGGTAAGTATGTCATGTTGATTCGGGGTATCACCGCGGCCGTTAACCATATCGCCGTTTTCGGTCAGGGAGTTCTCCTTGCCAAGATCCATAAATTCACTGTGCAGGCGATTCAGGTTTTCGGCGACCATTACACCCTTGGCGTTGTACCAGGGGCCGAATCCAATCCGACCACGCGCATCTACCGCATCGGTAGTAGCGGTAGCGGAAGTGCTGAGATAGGCGCGCCAGGTCTTGCCGCGGCTACCTGCCGCAGTAGCCAGGGCACTACAGTGGGCATCGGCTCCGGCCAGACCACCGAGATTTGCGCCGTCACCGGAACCCACGCTGGTAATAAAAAAGCTCATTGCGTTTTCTTGCGAATTAATCGTAGAAAATGATGCGACTGCGGTAAGCAGTGCAGCGGTTGTAAATAGTAAAGTTTTCTTCATCAATCCTCTCCTAGACTTCTAACTTAGTTATTTTCGCGAATAAAGTTGCTAATAAATAGATTCTGCCCAATGGGGAATCCCCAATCATAATAGAAGTTGAGCCCCGGGAACAGCCCAGGACCCAACCGTTTGTCATTTACTCTTGCAGTGCCATGGCGGTTAGCTTGGCACCGGTTTGCATGATTAAATATTGCCTGCCCTCGTTAATCCAGGTGCTCATGCCGTAACGACTGGCCGCTGGTACCTCGACCCGGGCGACTTCCTGCCCGGTTGCCTTATCCAGTGCAAACAGGTGTGGCGTGCCATCGGTAGTGGCGTCGGAGTAAATTAACAGGGATTCAGTGGCTACCATGGCGACCGCGTTACCAGTGCCGGTATTGCCTATATCTACCCCGGCCAGTTCTGGCAGGTTTTTGATGCGCGCTGGCGTCTCACCTGTCGGGACCATCCAGAGATGCTCGCCAGTGTTCATATCAATAGCCGTGATGCGGCTATAGGGCGGCTTCCACAGCGGAATACCAAGAGGATGTCGCGGTGCACGTCCACCACTGGCGGCGGCGTAACGTGACAGTGTCACTCCGGTAGGTTTCTCATAATAGGTGTCAGCTTCCTCACCGGTTACCAGCACACGGGAACCGCAACCGGAGCGGGAAGTAACATACATGATAGCTGTGGTGGGATCGGCTACTGGGGGGTGGGTAATGTTTACCGCACCTGACGGACAGACCATAGCGGCCAACTTGCCCTGCGAATTGCCCCTCTCCATGGGTGGATTAAAGAGTGGGCCCAATTGGAAATCGGCTACTGCGGCTATGGCCTGGGCTCGTATTTCTGGTGTGAAATCCACCAGTCCATCTATATCCAGACCCTGCATATCATAGGGGGCGGGCTTGCTTGGAATAGGCTGGGTCGCTACCAGCTTCTCACCGGGCACATTGGATGCCGGGAACGGTGTTTCATTTATCGGCCAGATTGGTTCACCGGTCTCCCGGTTAAACGTGTACACCAGGCCCTGCTTGGTAGCCTGGGCAACGATTGGCGTTAGCCCCTGCTCAGTATTCACATCGAGTAATATCGGCGCGGTGGGTGTATCGAAATTCCAGATGTCATGATGCACCATCTGGAAATGCCAGGCGCGCTCACCCGTTCTTGCATTCAATGCGATCAGGCTGGTGCCGTAAAGGTTGTCACCCGGATGATGGCCGCCGTAGAAATCGATGGTGACACCGTTAGTCGGTACATAAACCAACCCCAGGTCCAGATCGGCAGAGATAGGGGCCCAGGAGGAGATGTCGCCAGTGGTTCGCCAGGCATCATTCTCCCAGGTCTCATGACCGTACTCACCCGGCTGGGGAATTACGTTAAATTTCCACAGGAATTCGCCGGTTTTCGCATCGTAGCCCAGTAAATCACCGGCTACATTCTCAATTCTCGACTGGTTGTAGCCCTGTTCGGCGGAGTTGCCAACCACGACTACCCCATTTACCACGATAGGTGGCGAAGAGGAGGTGATGTAACCCCGCTCTATTGGGATGCCTTCATAGGGATCGTAGGGATGGCCAAGGTCTGCCAGCAGATCCACCACGCCGGTGTCAGGAAAGCCATCGATGGGCACCGGTTGACCAAAGCCCTCCAGGGGTGTTCCAGCTTCTGCATCCAGTGCAGTAAGGAAAAAACCCGGTGAGATAATATAGATAACATCTCGTCCGTCGACCACGCCGTAGCCTACGCCCTTGCCGTAGTCTGCCCGCATGGAGTACTCCCAGCGGCCGGTATCTGGTTCCCGATAGGACCAGATAGTAGTGCCAGTCTTCGGATCGATCGCAATCACATGGCGGCGGGCACCGGCCACGGTATACATTCTGCCGTTGATAAAACTGGGTGTTGACCTGCCGCTTTGCGCCTCAAAACTGGTCCCGTCCCACTCCCAGGCCACTTCCAGATCGGTGAAATTTGACGCATTGATCTGGTCGGCAGGCGAGAATCGGGTATGGGCGAAGTCGCTACCGAGGGTGGTCCATTCGATGGAGTCCTGAGCGGTGGCCACAGGGGGGAGCAAAGCGACGCCAAGCAGGAGCGCAGCGATTGATTTGAAATAAATCCAACAAGAAGCCAATTTTATTTTTAGCATTGATCTCACCTCTTTTTCTCTGGAACCGATGATCTTTCGAGTCGACTGCCAAGTAGTGACACAGAATATCCCAGCTACAGCACTTTGTCATGCCATAGGCATCAGCGGCATTGATTTTGAGGTTAGAACGGTTCGCGTAGTTTGACGGACTTAAATTGGCAAATTGTTTTCTACCACTGATACTGAAAACGAACAAACACGTTGCGACCGTGGCCGAACAGGCGACTGCCAACGGGCACATTACTCCCAATGACACGATTAAATCCGGTCAGGTGGTCAACATAATCTTCGTCGAACAGGTTCTCCACACCGGCTGCGATGGCTAACTGACTGCCCAGGAACCAGTTCAGGTAGACGTTAGTCAGTTCATAAGAATCGGTGCTGGCAAAGGAGTTATTAGCGCTTGCCGGGTCTAAAGTATTAGTGGCCGACAGGTCATCCTGCTTGGCAAAGAAAGCCTGCTCTATCTTCGCGCCGAAATTACCACTTTCGTAGATTAACGAAGCCCGCAGAGTGTCCGGGGAAACCCGGTACAGATTATCACTGATGTCATCTCGTTCCCCATCTACCATGGACGCAAGACCCTCGATTCGCCATTGATCATTGATTCTGGCTCCAAAGGTTAAGTCAATACCCTCGTATGTGGCATCGGTGTTTGCAAAAATCAGCGGAGTTGGGTCGCCATTGGCATTTGCACTAACGGCTACCACGAGCATATTGGTAGCAGGCACACCCTGAATAAAATCATCCACTTCTCGGTAGTAGATGCGTGGAGAAAAATAGTAGTCACCAAAATCCCAGTCAAAGCCTAACTCGATTTGCTGAGACTCTTCTGGGTCGAGATCGGGATTGCCGATGTAATTGTTACCATCACCAATTCCTGCATTGGCTTCTAAAGGAATCCAGAGATAGCGCTCCTGATAGATTGGTGAGCGGGTTTTCTGTGCCACGGCCAGTTCAATAACCAGATTATCGGTGGCCTGGTAGCGACCTTTCAATAACCAGTCCAGATTGTTATCGCTCTGACTGCGATCGGCATTATTGAACGCTTGCCTGAGCATAAAAACGGCCCTTGGCGGTGTCCCCATTGGCCACATGGCCGGATTCATATCGACCAGGCGCGCGGGAAAAGCATCAACAGTTCCTGTGCTGCTATCATAATCCTCTGCTCGCAACCCCGCTTCCAGATACCAGCGAGAGCCGATTAAAGCGCTCCACTGACCGAAGACAGAGAGACTATCCGCATCTGTATCATTGAAATTGTTTACAAAGAACGGCATAAAGTCGGGATCGCCCACCGTCGAGTCGTGCTCCGAATCCTTTCCTTCTATCCCCGCAACGACTACACCCGCACCCAGGGCAAAATCGATAGAAAGTTTAAAGCCGAATTCTTCGCTGTCAGCTACCACATTGCGTTTATCATCACCCATGAAAGGTGGCAGCATCAGGCTGGAAAAATCAGGAACAGGTCTTAGAAGATAATTACTCATGCCGTGATCGATATCCGAACCGTAAACCCTGAGATTTATCCCGACCCCATTTAGCTCTGTTGTGTAACTCACATTCCAGACATCGGTGTCGAACCAGTCAATGTCCATTGGCAAGCTCGGCGTGCCTGTATCTTCAGTCTCAATGCGATGAACATTCACTTCAAGTTCGTGAGCCCCGCTTCTAAATCCATAACCGATGCCGAATACATCTCTTTCGTATTCGGTACTGTCAACCCTGCCTTCCTCGGAGTCATAATCATCGCCTTCATCAAAGCTCCCAACCGCGTAAATTTTATGCGTACTTGAACTGAGAGCGAACAGACCAGACACGCTGCTGCCCTCGTCGGCCGATCCAAAAGAGGCTTCGGTGTCACCAGTGAAGTTCCAGCCATTGCCAGAGTTGTACGCCGGTCTTTTCCAGTAGGCAGTGGCTGCGCCGCCAATACCACCACCCGTGGCTATGGATGGAATTCCCTGTTCTACCACTAACTCCTCCATGAGACCCGCAGGGATGTGATGGAGTGGTGGGGCCATCCAGTTGGGACCGCCCCCATTTATGAGCATGCCGTCAACCCGAACATTAACGCGGGGACCAAACATCCCCCGGTACTGAATTTGTCCGGTAAGCGGGCCATTGTTATTGGCGGCACCGCCAGGGACCTGGTTCATTAATTTAGCCGCATCAACATTCGAACCGGTTCTCTGTGCGGTAAATTCCGTTTCCAGAAATTCCTGCCGACCTATCACAATAATCTCTTCTACAGCCTCCTGCGCTTTGACAACAGTACTCTGGCACAACAGGGGCAGGGAGAGGCTCAGATAGCGCAATATCTGTTGTCGATTCACTTGAAATTACTCCGAATAGTTTCTTGGAATGATATCGACAAAATTATATAGTTGGGGGAGCTTTCATAAGGATGCGGCAATTTGTCACACTAGGAGAGATATCTTAATTTCTCGATAAGGATAATCCTTGTAATTTAAACGACTTACGAGACAAAAGGGCTAATTCTGAGTGTCCTGATCGGGAATTGCTAAATCATTAATAGTTGATTCAGGTCAATTTTCTTATACTTGGATTTATAATATTTGCGCTCTGATAGAGGATTTAAGCAGCACATAGACCAATGCAAATGAGAACTGAGCAAAGCAATTCTGATGCAACCCACGCAGTAATGTTTTTACTGCTGGTTGCGCTCAGTCTGGTTTTTCCTTCGAGCTCTGCCCAGGAACCGGCAGAACGCACTCCAGAGCAGGCCGCAGCAATAGCGGCTTTGTCTGCTGAGCTGGTTGCGCGGCAACAGGCGATCGATAACATGGAGAGTGAACTGGGTATCTATGATCCGGCGCTGATCGAAGCCTATTCGGACCTCGGTGCGCTCTATGAAGAAATCGAAGACTACTCCAGTGCCATATCACTCTATACCAATGCTCTGCAGGTGGCGCGAATAAGCTATGGCCTGGTGAGCGAAACGCAGTTGCCGGTACTGGATAGCCTGATCGACAACAACGGCAAAATGGATGCCTGGCAGGAGGTGGACGATCTGCAACATCTTCGCTACCACATCAACGATCGTCTGTATGAAAAAATTGATCCTCGTTATGCTGTTGCAATCACTCAGTTTGGCAACTGGCGGTTGCGGGTATTGCGGGAAAACCTGCTCGATCTCAGCTCGAGTGGCCTGGGTAATGTGGCCACTGATCTGAGTGATTTATACGGCCGGGCGATCGCAAATATCGAAAGCCAGAACGATGCAAAACCTGAGAGTGTGTTACAGATGATCTACGGGAAAACCCAGGTGGATATAAGCCTGGCGAGATCGGTGGCGGCCACACCGTTCACTTATTTTCAGGGCACGGTCAGTCCCTATATCACCCAAACAGTATGCCGTAATGTGCCGAACGGACGGGGGCAGGTGGTAAGACAATGTAGTAGTGTGCGCAGGGAAAATCCTCGTTACAGACAGTCACAACAACAGGCAAAGCAGTTTGAGCTGGCCCGCTATACCCGGGTCGTTGTGGACTCGATAGATAAATTGCGTAGCATTAGAGATCGCAGTACCAATTTGTCACGGGAAGAACGTGAGCAGCTGGACAGCCTGATAGCCCAACTGGAAACTGAATCAGGTCAACTACTGCGAGCATCGCGTAATCCGAGACTTCTATAAAACCGGTCCGGTTCTGAGGTATCCTCATAAGAATTTGCAGCTCATCGCCCACACAATAGTAGGATTAATCAATCCATTCAGCACATCTGATTCAAATATTGCTGGAAAATTCACCTCACACAGGGTAAAAAGCACAGGTTAGTGAAAGAAGTTTCCTTGCTTACTCGGAGAATAATATGTCTCATTTTTTAAATCGGCTTACCCGACTGCTACTATCCGCCACTGTGGCGGCTCTAGTTCTGGGTGGTCCAGCAGTCTCTGCACTGGAGGTGGGGGATAAAGCCCCGAACTTCACGTTGCAGGCCTCAGACGGCAAGACCTACTCAATGTCGCAGTTCGTTGGTGTACGACCGGTGGTGATTGCTTTTTTTCCCAAAGCCTTCACCGGTGGTTGAACTATCCAATGCAAAGCGCTGCGTGACAGTGCCAGAGAAATTCAAAGTTTTGATGTTGCCTACTTTATGGCCAGTGTAGATACACTGGAACTCAATACCGCATTTGCTGAAGAGCATCAGGCCGGATTCCCGATTCTGGCTGATCCCAGTAAAGAGATGTCCAGCGAATATGGCGTTCTGGGTGGTAGCGGAATGAATAATCGATGGACTTATTATATCGATATTGACGGTACCGTATTAAAGATCGATAAGGATACCAATCCGTCCACCGCTGGAAGAGATCTAACCGATAACATGGATGCATTGGGTTTTCCCAAGGTGTAAGTCGATTTGTCGGGTGTGATGCCACGGTGTCACCAGGTTTGCAGTATAAAAGGCCATTGCCAGCGCGCAATGGCTTTTTTATTGTTCTGAATTATGTCTAAAAAAAGGCAATTCATTGATTGGCTGAAGCCTTGTATTGTGGGTCTGCCGGGGCTGTGCCAGAATGAGAAGTCTTATCGATGTGGAGTTGGTTGATGTCAAAGACAGGGCTTGGAATTATCGCCGGTATAGCCATTGTTACCCTGTTATATCTGGTTTATCTGGCTATGACTTTTGAAGCGCCGTCAGGAACCACAACGGTGGTGATACCGCCACCGGCTATTCAGCCTGTGGTAGAGGAGCCAGAACCGATTAGTCGCCAGATAAGCTTGCCGCAAAACCAGTTACAACCCGAACCAACCCCGCCTCCTGTCGCCGCAACCGATGTTGTTATCCAGCCACCACCGGTTGAAGTAGTAATAGAACCTGAACCAGAGCCCGTAGTTGAAGTACCCGATGCCCCGGTGGTGCAGCTGCCAACGCTGAGTAATAGCGATGATTTTGTGTTCCGTGGACTCCAGGATTTCACCGATGCGGCGGCTCTAATCCCCTTGCTTGCCTCCGATCAACTGATCAGGAAGATAGTTGTTTTCGTCGACAATATAAGTCGCGGCGAATTTCCTCAGACTGATTTGCCTTATCAGGGCATAGAACAGGAAATGCAGGTTCGCGCTATCGATGAGAACCTGTTTGAGATGGATGAGGCCGCGTACTCCAGATTTGATTTGGTGACCGATGTCATCGTAGCGATCGACACTGATCAGGCCATGTCGCTCTATCGCGTGTTATCACCACTCTTTCAACAGGCTTACGCGGAGATTGGCTTCAGGGATGTCAATTTTGACGATACACTCAGGCGTGCCATCACGAATGTCTTGAGCACCACTGATGTTGAAGGCCCACTTCAATTAGTGAAACCTTCGGTCACGTATTTATATGCCGATGCCAGTATCGAAAATCTGCAGGAAGTGCATAAGCAGCTAATTAGAATCGGCCCTGACAACACAGAAAAGCTGAAAGCAAAACTGCGTCAAATCATGATTCAGTTGTAACGGTTCTTAACCGCGTAACCGATGTTTGTCACCTCTCCCACCAAGAGTAGCTAATGAGTAAACTAAAACTTCCCAGTTCACTCGTAACCGTCGATTGGCTGCAGATAAATTTTGCGGCAGAAAACCTGGTTTTACTGGATGCATCCGTGCCACCTGTAGTGCCGGGATTTGTTCAGGTCAACTCGCCTGATAAATTTTTCTGCATACCCGGCTCACGGCGTTTCGATTACGACCAGAAAATTTGTCGGCCTGACTCATCCCTACCCCACATGATGCCGGGTCCGGAATTATTCGAGGAGGAAGTGCGCAAGCTGGGTATAAATCAGGATAGTGTCATCGTGGTCTACGATGATGTGGGGCTCTATGCCAGCCCCCGCGCCTGGTGGATGTTCAAGGCCATGGGCCATGAGCAGGTGGCCGTTCTCGATGGCGGCTTACCAGCCTGGATCGATTCCGGCCTGGCTACAAACAACCAACTGGATGGTGCACCACCGGCCGGAAATTTCACCGCCCAACTCGATGAACAAAGTTTTTGCGATTTCAATGTGGTACTGGCCGCCATCGATGATCGCAAATGCACCATACTCGATGCCAGAAGCGCCGGTCGATTCCACGGACTAGAGCCCGAGCCCAGACCAGGCATGCGAAGCGGTCATATGCCCAACGCGAGAAGTCTGCCGTTCCCTGAATTGCTGACCGCAGGAGCCATGAAACCGGTCGAGGAATTGCAGCAGATTTTTGCACCACTTACCAAACCGGAAAATAAACTGATCTTCAGTTGTGGCTCGGGACTGACCGCCTGCGTATTGGCGCTTGCCGCAAATCTGGCAGGATATGACAATCTATCAGTCTACGACGGCTCCTGGTCAGAATGGGGATCACCAGGACATTTGCCCGTCGTAAGCGATTAATAGCGCAACGCGCTTTCTCAAAAGCATCTACCCAGCCGCCCCGCCGCCGCCCCCCCACACAAAATCGTGGCCTGACCTTCAATTCTTGTCTACAATGCGCAGCCCAACCCCAATGCGCCGGTTTTACGTTCCGGTGAGCAAGAGGATGAACCATGAATGGCTCCACCAACGCCGTAGTTGTCGCTGCGCTTTATCGCTTTGCAAAATTTCCCGACTTCGAATCATTCCGTACCCCACTGCATAAACTGATGTGTGAGCAGGGTGTAAAGGGCACCCTGTTACTCGCCGCCGAAGGGATCAACGGAACCATTGCTGGTTCTAAAGTGGGAATCGATGCCGTGCTCGCCTGGCTACGGAAAGATGAGCGGTTTGCTCCCATAGAAGTAAAAGAATCCTATGTCGATGAGAATCCCTTTTATCGTACCAAGGTAAAACTCAAGAAAGAGATAGTGACAATGGGGATCGAAAACATTGATCCCAATCACATTGTGGGAACCTATGTCGACGCGCAATCCTGGAATGACTTAATTAGCGATCCTGATGTGTTACTTGTGGATACCCGAAATAAATATGAAGTGCAGATAGGGACCTTTGAGAATGCCATCAATCCTGAGATAGATTCCTTCCGGGAATTTCCTGCCTACGTGAGCGAGCATCTTGATCTGGTAAATCATAAAAAGGTGGCCATGTTTTGTACCGGTGGAATTCGCTGTGAAAAATCCACAGCCTATTTGAAGCAGCAGGGTTTTACAGAAGTATTCCATTTGCAGGGAGGCATACTTAAATACCTGGAAGAAGTGTCGCAAGGGGAGAGTATGTGGCGGGGCGAGTGTTTCGTTTTTGACAATCGAGTCACAGTCAATCACGATCTGGAACGAGGTGAGTATGATCAATGTCACGCCTGCCGCATGCCGATAAAAGAAGAAGACAAAGAGAGTGAGCATTATCAAAAAGGTGTCAGTTGTCACCACTGTTATGACAGGCACAGCAAGGAACAGGTGATACGCTATACCGAGCGCGAGCGGCAAATGGAGTTGGCCCGCGAAAGAGGAGAATCCCACCTCGGCTCCCCGATGGAAGCCACTATAAGCAAGCGCAAACGAGAAAAACTGCGATTTAAAGAGAGCCAGCGGGAGGCCAACAGAAGCAGTAATTAGGCGATCTGTATATAGCAGCCACAGTGCTTTTTGGGTATAGTCTGGATAAAAGGGCGCACAACATGCATTCAATTACGGCTGCCAGCCCACCGCGAATTTTTCCGGTTGTGCTTGGTTTGATCGCGCTGCCCCTTGTTCTCGGAGGCGCGCAACTGGTTTTCCTTGGCGGCTCATTCTATTACCTGCTAGCTGGACTGGTGCTGGCTGCAAGCGCAATCAAATTATGGCAAGGCAACCCGTTTGGCACGAAAATCTATGCCGGTTTGATGGTTGCCACAGTCGCCTGGGCGCTGATGGAGTCGGGGACAAACCTCTGGGCACTGGCGCCAAGAGTACTTCCCTTCTCCGCAATTGGTATCTGGTTCCTGACTCCCTGGTTGAGAAGATCGCTCTATAAGGGAAATCCACCACCTCTTTTCAGTACAAATCTTTCGAAGACAATACCAGCGGCCTTTGTTCTTCTCACTATCGGAGTCCTGATCAGCGGGATGGGTTATGACGTTAACCCGCTGTCGGAAAGAAGCGGTATTAACACGGTTAACACGAGAACAGACTGGCCAAGCTATGGCAATACGCCTGGTGGTAGTCGTTACTCTCCCATAGATCAGATCAATACTGAAAATGTTGCCGATCTGGAAATAGCCTGGACCTATCGAACTGAGCAGGGGGGGGCGTTCAAGGCCACGCCTTTGCAGATTGGTGAACTGCTTTATGTCTGTACCGGTGGTAATGTGGTCATCGCGCTGGATGCTGAAAGTGGCGAGTTGCGTTGGCAGTTCGATCCGCTGCTGAGTCCAGACCATCTGGCAAGTGCGCGTTATTTTACTACTGGTTGTCGTGGCGTTTCCTATTACGCAGCACCGCCTGAATACAGTGGCGAGTGTCAACAACGTATTTTGACCGCTACCGCGGATGCACGATTAATCGCAATCGATGCAATCAGTGGCGCCCGTTGCATGCAATTCGGTGAGCTGGGTGAGGTCAGTCTCACACAGAATATGGGTAACGATCCGCTCATTTTTAATTTTCAAACTTCGCCACCTGGAATAGTTCGAGGCAATGCGGTCGTCGGTGGTTGGGTACTGGATAACCGCAGTGTGGGAGAACCTTCCGGCGTAGTGCGAGCCTTCGATGTAATTACCGGCGAATTTGCTTGGGCCTGGGATATGGGCAGGCCTGGCATCCACACCGAACCGCTGCGCGGTGAGGTATATACTCGTGGTACACCCAATGTGTGGAGTCTGTTTAGTGTCGATGAGGATCTCGGCCTGATCTATGCGCCAACAGGAAACGAGACGCCGGATTATTTTGCTGGCCAGCGCATGGAATCCAGCGAGCAATATGCCAGTTCCATCGTTGCTATCAATGGTGAAACGGGTTCGGTGCGCTGGTCATTCCAAACTACCCACCATGATATCTGGGATTATGATGTGCCATCCCAGCCGGTTTTAATTGATCTACCCTCGGCAACTGGTGAAAAGCTACCGGCAGTTTTAGTACCGACCAAGCGCGCCGAAGTCTTTGTACTCAATCGGATTACGGGTGAGCCGATTTTTGATATTCCGGAACTGCCGGTCCCACAGGATGGCGGTGTCCCTGAAGACTTTGTTGCAGCGACTCAACCCTTCACTGTGGACATGCCCAATTTTCGCCCCGATCTCTCCGAAGAAAGGATGTGGGGTATCACTCCGCTGGATCAGATGTGGTGTCGCATAGAATTTAGAAAAATGCGTTATGAAGGTCATTTCACCGTGCCGGGTGCAGATACCATATTGCAGTTTCCGGGAAATGCCGGTGGGCACAACTGGGGCAGTGTGAGTGTGGACCAGGTCAACAATATCATGATCGTTAATCCATTGGTCATGTCGAATCAATTAACCCTGATTCCCCGCGATGAGTTGCCGGAGGGCGTGCAGGGTAGCCAGCAGGGCACACCCTACGCCCATACCACGGTCAGGTTCATCTCACCTCTGGAGGTTCCCTGCCAGGAACCACCCTATGGCATATTAGCGGCGGTGGATCTTGAGACCAAACAATTACTTTGGGAGCGACCTATCGGAACAGCTAAGAACACTGGACCATTTGGTATAGCAACAAGACTGCCAATGACTGTTGGCACACCGCAAACCGGCGGCACGGTCACAACAGCCGGCGGTCTGATTTTTATGGCGGGTACTTTTGATAACACCGTACGTGCGTTGGATATAAATGACGGCAGCGAATTGTGGCGACGACCTCTACCGTTCGCAGCCCAGGCTACTCCAATGAGTTATCAGTCTCCGCAAGGCAAGCAAACACTGGTAGTAACAGTTCCGGTGTTTAACCGAACTGGTGCCGTGGGCCCGAGTACCTTGCCAGCCGATGAGGAAGATCCCCTGGGTGGTTACATTTTTGCTTACAGACTCCCCGATTAGTTGCCAAGGAGAATTGCATTTGAAACTGATGTACGCACCAGCTAAAAGTTTGACTCTTTGCTTCGTTATTTTTTTCGGAGTAGTTGCCAGTGCCCAGGATTCCAATTTTTCAGGCGTTTCCTCATGGATTGCACTGGACGCGCCAACCGGTCATGAGCACCTGGCCACAGATGCTATTCAGGAACAGTTCGATGGCTGGTCCCGTGATCGCACTGGTAATCTTACTAAAACCATTGGCGATGGTCGGCCCCATCGTGTAGTTGCCTGTGGGCTCGATTCGTTTTCATATGCAGTCAGTCAAATAACTGATGACGGCTATTTGCGTCTACATCGCATCGGTAGCGGGTCACGTCACCCACTTTGGGATCAGGCTCATGCGGGGCAGCAGTTAAGAATACTAACCCGTAGCGGACCACTCGTTGGGGTGACGGCTATTGCCAATGGGCACTTCGCCGCTCAGCACCGCGAAGAGACTGCAATAATTACGCAGAATGATCTATGGCTGGATGTGGGTGCTGCGTCTGCCAGCGAAGTTGCCGAGATGGGAATTCAATTGCTCGATCCGGTGCTGCGACACATTCCGGCCTGGTCCTATGCCAACGAATTGGCAGGCCCCAGAGCAGGTGCCAGAGTCGGTTGCGCCGCAGTAATGGCAGCAGCCGAAGCCGGGGTGAATGGAGCGGGATCTACCAGCTATGTGTTGAGCACTCAGCAGGTTTTTGGTTGGGTAGGTCTGGGTGCTGCGCTGAGATGGTTGCCCGCATTGAATGAATTGGTGATTGTAGCTCCAGGGGAGTCTGCCCATCGAAACGAAGAGGTCACCGAGGTAGGCACTCGTCTCGATTCGAGGCTCACCTCCAGAAATATAGCTTCTATCCGGATCATTTCCCCGCGTGTTGCCGATGCCGGTGCCTTGATGGAGCGAATTGACTATGCCGCAGCGGAAGAATTGCTCGCAACACTGGTGAATACCATAGACCCATCCGCATCCATTCCGGCCTGGCTGCCGGCGCCGGGCCAGGCTGGTGTGTTAAATGCGGAATCCTCCAGATGGGGACAGAGTCAGAACGCGTCTCGGCTGCAGGAAATCGAACAATGGCTGGACCAGTTGGCAGAGAGATCGGCAGTGCCAGGCCACGAAGGACCAATTCGCAGTTTTGTCTATAACGGCCTGCCGCAGTGGGCTAGAGACACGGCGCAAACCGACGACATGGGTAATATGTGGGTGGAATTTGGCCCGGTTGGCGAGACTACGGTCTTTGTCGCTCACATGGATGAGGTGGGCTATCAAATAGCCAGTATCGACCCGGATGGAACCGTTAATCTTGATCGCCTGGGTGGGGTCGTGACCCCGGCCTGGGAAGGGCAGCCCTCGCTGCTCCAATTGGACTCAGGCTACGGACCCCTGTCGGCAGCCGAGTCGCCACAACTGCGCGGTGTTTTTCTCAGTCGTGACAATCCAATACAGAAACAACCGGAACAGGTGCGAGCCTGGTATGGACTGAATGCCGAGCAATTGGCCAGCATGGGCGTTGAACCCGGCATGGGTGTGACCGGTTACAAAGAGGGCCATCGTATGGGTGCCTACCGTTACTCATCCCGTTCTCTGGATGACCGGGTTGGTACCACGGCCTTGTTGCTGGCGATACAGAATATCGATCCGGCTACATTGGATCACCGTGTAGTTTTCGCCTGGTCGGTGCGCGAGGAGGGGGGTCTGAGAGGCGCCAGCGAACTGGCCAGCCGCATGGGAATGCGTACCCGCCGAGTTTACAGTATCGATACCTTCGTCTCCTCCGATACACCCCTGGAGTCACCCCATTTTGCCTATGCGCCACTGGGTAGCGGACCGGTGCTGCGATCGATCGAAAATGCGGGCATGGCCATCCCCTATGAACTGGATCGAAATCGGGCGATAGCGGCGGATGCCAATATTGCCGTACAGATAGGACTGACCCAGGGCAGTACCGATGGCACCGGATTTACCTTTTACGGGGCTCCCAATGCGGGCCTCTCCTGGCCCGGCCGCTACAGTCACTCACCGGCGGAGATCGCCGATCTGCGGGATGTCGAAGGCTTGATAAGACTCATCCAGGCCATGGCCGAAGCGCCACTTGATGTGAATTGAGCAGTTCACGTATGATTGTGTAGCCCTATAGGAAGGGCTAGAAAGGAGACAACATGGCTGACAAACTGAATCCTGGAGATACTTTTCCCCAGCTCACTCTGAATTTACCCGCTGGGGGAGCATTGTCGCTGCCCGATGATCTGGACTCACCGCTTACTGTGGTGCTATTTTATCGAGGGCACTGGTGACCTTACTGTCGCCGGTTACTGGCTGGCTATGAAGAGCGCCGTGATGCGTTCCGCGAACAGGGTGTAACAATTATTGCCGCCGCGGTTGATTCAGAAGAGCAGACTGCCAAAGTGGCGGCCGATCTGGGTTTTCCAGTTGCCTTCGGCGTGACACATGAAGACGGTGATGCAATCGGGGCCTGGTGGGAAGACCGCCGCGATCATATTCAACCGAGTGAATTTGTGCTTAGCGGCAGTGGAAAAGTAATGATGTCCACGTACAGCAACTCCCCGGTTGGACGCATGGACCCAGCCGAGACTTTGAGTGTGATCACCTATCTCAATAGTCTGCGGGCAAAATCCACACGAGAAATTTAACAAACAAACAGGATCGATTTGGCATGACGGTAGCACCGGAGGCACAAGAACCGCAGTTGACCGATCCGGTCTGCGCCATGGTGGTCTCAAGTGACTCCGAGCATGCGTACAGTTATTCAGGCCAGCAATACTATTTTTGTTGTGCCGGTTGCCTGAATAAATTCAAGCAGCAGCCTGAGAAATACCTTAACAAGACCGATCCCCCGCCTGAGCCGGATAACGCTCAATCGGCTATCTATACCTGTCCTATGCACCCTGAAATTGAACAGCTGGGACCCGGTAGTTGCCCTAGCTGTGGCATGGCACTGGAACCCATGGGCGTGCCGGTATTGGAGACGAAAACCCAGTTCACCTGTCCGATGCACCCGGAGGTAGTCGAGGATCAGCCTGGTAGCTGTCCCCAATGCGGTATGGCGCTGGAAGCGACTACGCTAAGGGTCGAAGAAAAAAATGAAGAACTTATCGACATGACACGTCGATTTTGGATCAGTACCGTGCTTGCCTTTCCCGTGCTGATTTTGGCGATGACAGCGGATATGTTTCCGGCCTTGTTACCGGATAGCCTCTCGATGCAGGCGGTGCAATGGATTGAGTTTGTGCTGGCAACACCGGTCGTGTTGTGGGGTGGTTGGCCATTTTTTGTCCGCGGCTGGCAGTCTATCCTGACCTGGAATCTAAATATGTTCACCCTGATTGCAATGGGTGTCTCTGTGGCCTGGGTCTATAGCGTGGTGGCTTTATTGTTGCCACAAATATTTCCTCCCATCATGCAGCTTGAGGGTGGTTCAGTGGAGGTCTATTTCGAGGCCGCCGCCGTCATTATCGCCCTGGTGCTGCTTGGACAAGTGCTCGAACTGCGTGCCCGATCACGGACCAATGCAGCCATTCAGATGCTACTGGGGCTGGCGCCAATTACTGCGCGTATCGTGCGAAATGATGGCCTGGAAGAAGATATTCTGCTGCAAAGTGTGCAACCTGGCGACGTCCTGCGTGTTCGCCCTGGAGAGAAGATACCTGTAGATGGCACCGTCATAGAAGGTGAAAGCAATGTGGATGAGTCTATGGTTACCGGTGAACCAATTCCGGTTGCGAAACACAGTGGTGAAAAACTAATCGGCGCGACAGTTAATGGAACGGGTGGTTTATTGATGCGGGTAGAAAAAGTGGGTGCCGACTCCCTGCTCACACAGATTGTCAATATGGTGGCAGAGGCACAACGATCACGGGTGCCCATTCAGAAATTGGCCGATGTTGTAGCCTCCTATTTTGTCCCTGCGGTTCTTGCCTGCGCCGTGGTTTCCTTTTTCTCCTGGTGGATGTGGGGCCCGGAGCCACGCTTGTCTTATGCGCTGGTTAATGCTGTTGCGGTACTCATTATAGCCTGCCCCTGTGCGCTGGGACTGGCAACGCCCATCTCCATCATGGTTGGCACCGGGCGCGGGGCAACCGCTGGCGTATTGATCAAGAATGCCGAAGTGCTCGAGGTTATGGAGAAAGTAGATACGTTGGTAGTCGACAAGACCGGCACGTTGACCGAAGGCAAACCGAAACTGGTTACTGTGCATGCAGAGGCAGGATTCAGTGAGGACGACGTATTGGTTCTTGCGGCCAGCCTTGAGCGTGGCAGCGAACATCCATTGGCAGAAGCGATCGTAACCGGTGCCCGGGAGAAGGGAATTGAACTGGTTAAAACCACCCGGTTTCAGTCCCTGACCGGAAAGGGAGTAACGGGGGAGGTCGATGGACATAAAGTTGCGCTGGGCAATGACACACTACTGCAAAGTCTGGGCATCGATAGCGAAAATTTGTCAAAGCAGGCCAACGAACAAAGAGCCGATGGATCAACTGTCATGTTGCTAGCGATTGATGGGCAGGCCACCGGCTTGATTGGCGTTGCCGATCCAATTAAAACATCAACCCCGGAAGCCATTCGTGATTTACATTCTGCGGGAGTAAAAGTAGTCATGTTAACCGGTGACAGTGTCACCACAGCGAATGCCGTCGCCAGCAAACTTGGTATCGACCAGGTGCATGCCGAAGTACTGCCCGAACAAAAAGTCAAAGTTGTAAAGCAACTGCAAGATGAGCAGCATATTGTTGCCATGGCAGGGGATGGCATCAATGATGCCCCTGCACTGGCCCAGGCTCAGGCAGGTATTGCGATGGGTACGGGCACAGATGTGGCAATGGAAAGCGCTGGAGTCACTCTGGTTAAAGGCGATCTACGGGGTATCGTAAGAGCGAGGCGCTTAAGCCAGGCTACAATGCGCAATATCAGACAGAACTTATTCTTTGCCTTCTTTTATAACGCGGCCGGTATCCCCATTGCCGCTGGAGTGCTGTATCCGGTTTTTGGTATTCTGCTATCACCCATGATAGCGGCGGCGGCTATGAGTTTTAGCTCGGTTTCGGTGATAAGCAATTCACTCAGGCTGAGACATGTGCAGCTATAGCTCCAAAAGCAACCGGGCAACAGATGCATCAGGACAAAGATAAAGAGACAACGATTGCTCAATGTGGCATTCTCATGCCACTTTAACTAGTTCAGAACACGAGGATGCCGTAATGCCAGTAATAAAAACATCTACCAATCTTCTAATTGCTTTGATGCTGCTCGTAATCACAGCATGTAGCCAATCCTACGAGCTGGACCGTGATATTGTCGGGCAGGCGCAAGTTTTAAATCTTTCGGAACCCGAAGGGCAAATTCTAGCAAGCGGACAACCAACAGAGGAGCAGCTCCGTCTATTGGCGGATGCCGGGGTAATGCATGTAATCAACCTGCGTCCTGTTGCAGAACAGGAATGGGATGAAGAGGCATTAGCTACCGAATTGAATATGCAGTATTACTCGATTCCTGTGGCTGGTTCTGCAGGTGTAACCCGGGAGAATGCACAGAGCCTTTTTGATTTGTTAGCGCGCCTGGAAGGGCAGCCAGCGCTTGTGCATTGCGCAAGCAGCAACCGCGTCGGCGCCCTGGTCGCAATTTCTGCCGTTCAATCAGATGGTATTGAACTGGAAAGTGCTATCGTCGAAGGGCAGCGCTGGGGTCTCACCAGCCCCAGGCTGGAAGAAGCTGTGAGGGGAGTACTGGCGGCAAATTAATCAGAGGTTCCCTAATTCACGCAGTGAAAAAATCAGAACGTGCCATTAACCCGTAACGAAAGTGATCTGCCAGGACTGTTGCACTGGTCTTCAATTTCTTCCAGGATTCCGCTGGAAATGCGCCCTACGTAACGCTGACGCTCGCGGCAAAACTCGACGTTGTTAAAACCATTGGCATCGAGGCGAAAAGTGATGTCGCCAAAGGCAATGACCTCTACAAAAGCGTTAAGGAAAGGGTCGCCAGCTGAAAGTTCAATGTCATCGATATCGTAGCGCTTGCGGTTACCATCGAAGCTGTTGTTCCACTGCAGACCGTAATTCATATTCCATTGATTGATGTCATGGCGAAAGCCTAGGGACAGTCGACCGCGGTTGCGAAAAGAAAAGCGCCGTTCTATGCCTAGAAAGGGGTCGGTGATCTTGGAGTCTTCCACGTTAAATCTTGAGGTAAGCAACAGGTTAGGCATATCGATCATGCGCATTCTGATACTGGCATTGAGATTGAGGCCATAGGCCTCACCGTCGCCGATATTGCCGTTGGCTGATTGCAGGTCGTCCTCTGAAGGCGATACATCGATGCGCTCGATGCGGTCCGTGTAGTCGTGGTAAAAAATACTGCCATCGATTACACCGATGTCGTTGGGCAGACGATACTCAGCATTGAATTCATATTTCCAATACCATTCCTGCTTGAGATTCTCATTACCAGCTTGCACGTTGGAGTCTTCGTCCCGATTATCGGTGGCTGCGACAAAATCATTGAAACTCAATTGCTCTACTACTTTTTCTATTGAACCGCGTAATTGCAAAGTCGGTGTCAGGTCATAACGAAAATCCACCTTGGGCTTTACAAAATCGAAATCCCGTTTGTTGAATACATCACCACGTTGGGTAATCTCTGAGGTTTCGTACAGCAGGGTGCTCTCAAGGGACATTTTTGGATTCAGCACCCAGTTATGAATCACGAAGGGCTCGTAGCGAATTTCTTCAACCGATGAATTGGCGTTGGCCACCGGGATCGGTACCAGGCCACCAACGGCTGCCGAAGGAGTCCCGCTGTTGCTGGCAATACCCAGTGCCAGGTTGGAATCCAGAATAGTCTGGGCCCGCTCGGCACCGAACTCAATATCCTGACCCTCAAAGATATCGAATGTGTAGGAGCCGCGCACGATACGCTCCCTGGTAGTACTGCCATTGTCTAGAAACAGACTCTTGGTTTCAGAGCCATCGTCCGCTACACCGAAACGTTCACGTAAATTGGTCCGGGTGTTGGAATTGCTGATAAACAGCACTTTAATGCGGTCACCTCTGGCGGTGTTGAGTTCATAGTCACCACCAATTTCCCAGCTATCAAACTCGCTGGGACTGTCTTCCCGCTCGAGTTTCACTGCATTGGGCTGTACAGTAAGGTCAGTAGTCCGGCGGAACAGTTCAGTCGGGCCATCACCATCGGAATATTGCCCATTGAACCGCACGCTGGAGTTAGTGCTTATCTCGTAGCCAAGATTGGTACTGAAGGTAGTCATAGTACCTTCGGTGGTACGATCTTCACGCACCAGATCATTGGGTGAAAAGTCCCCCAGAATACTGTTTTCTTTGCTTATATTATCGCTATAAACTTCCTGCGCGACCGCGCTGAACAGATAGGAAAAGCCACCTGTCTGGCCGCTGTAAGCGAGCGTCCCACCTGGCGTGACAGTATGATCGCGAGCGCGATTCATACTGGCTTCGTAGGAAATGCTGTTCGTGGATAGTGCTTCGAACAGCACCACGTTGATTATCTGGCCACTGCCCCTGACGTCTAATTCACCGGAGGTGCCGCGGATGATTTCAATACGATCTACCTGATCAGCCGTAATCCGGTCCAGTTGCCCGCTGGTCTGATTACTCTTGCCGGCGGTGCGTTTACCGTTAATCAAAATTTCGTTACCGCCACCACCACCGAAACCGCGACCACCCCGGCCGCCGCCGCTGCGACCGCCACCGCCACTAAAACCACCCGGTGGACCACCACGACCGCCACTGAACCCACCGGGACCACCGCCACCCCCACCAGAACTTACTCCAGGAATCCGGTTCAGCATGTCCTGGGCGGTAACCGGCTCATATTCTGCGAAATAGGAGGCGGGATAGGTAACTGTGGAGTCGTCGCCCGTGTTGTCCTGGCCGGACGCGATTTGAGAGCCAAGCATCAGCAGCAGGGGCAATGTGAGGCTTAACAGTCGGTATTTCAGTGTCATCAGCTTGTTCAAAATTAGTCAATTCTCTTTATTTAGACCACCCTCAGTATAGAAACTTTCGCGGTTTGAGTAAAAATTATTTGCTGCCGGTATCCCGGTCCCTGCCATTAGCCCGGCAATTCTACGCACTTTTCCATACCCTGACGGCTGCTTTCGATTCAGCCGACTGATCCATGGGCTGACTCGTTATGCCTGCCGCTCACTAACTATTGCCGGCCATTTCGTTGGCAAAGAGCATTACCATGCCCCCAGCCCTGTCATCTCGACCAAAAATTGCTAACCGATCAAGGTGTACGTCGTCAAACCATCCTGGACAAAGCTAGCCCTGATTTAAGAGACACATTAGCTCATCTGGGTTAGTGATTTAGCCTTATTATCGTAATGCATCTGTCGGCGCAT
>Ga0187833_10000618_pt1 | contig 41219 bp, 50 predicted proteins | sample ETNtaG_37_FD_167968 | JGI IMG/M metagenome (GOLD analysis project Ga0187833, IMG submission 167968) | Marine microbial and viral communities from oxygen minimum zone, Eastern Pacific Ocean - ETNP2014_SV_400_PacBio MetaG (Illumina Assembly) | ecosystem: Environmental > Aquatic > Marine > Hypoxic...
GGTAAAACATTTGTAAGAGGTAATAACCTTGTCCCTAGACCAGCTAAAGGAATAATAGCCTGTTTAACCATTGCTTTCTTTTACATATAATATTTAAAATTTACAAATGAAAATAATTTTAAACAAAGATAAACTTAAAAAATTAACACATAATGAAAAAAATTTAGGCTTTGTGCCAACTATGGGCTCCATACATATGGGTCATTTATCTTTGGTTAAAAAATGTATTTCCGAATGTGATAAGTCAATTGTTTCAATATTTGTTAACAAGCCTCAATTTAACAAAAAAAATGATTACAAAAAATATCCCAGAACATTAAAAAAAGATATCTTAATTCTTAAAAAGTTAAAAATAGACTATCTATATTTACCATTAGAAAATCAAATTTATCCTAGTGGACAAAACAAAAATATAAAAATTAGTTCCTTTGAAAAAAAATTATGTGGGAAATCTAGACCTGGACATTTTATAGCAGTAGTTGATGTAATTGATAGATTTATCAAAATTATACAACCTAAAAGAATTTATTTTGGCGAAAAGGATATGCAACAATTAAAAATAATTGATCATTTCATTAAAAAAAATCATAAAGACACTAGAGTTATCGCATGTAAAACGATTAGAGAAAAAAATGGAATAGCTTGCTCTTCAAGAAATCTTTTGCTTTCATTAAAACAAAAAGCAATTGCTTCAAAAGTTTATAAACTTTTAAAAAACAAAAAACTAATTTTGGTTAAAAAAAAATCTAACTTAATAGAAATTAAAAAAAAAATTTATAAACTTGGTGTTAATAAGATCGAATATATACAAATATTAGATATCAATAAATTAATAAAACCATATATAAAAAATAATAAATATAAAATTTTTATCGCATATTATCTTGGCAAAACTAGGCTGATTGATAATATTTAATTATAAAAAAAATAAGCTCCTAAACCTAAAAATGAAAGAAAACCTATAACATCTGTTATTGTAGTTACGAACACGCTAGAAGCTATAGCTGGATCTACTCTAAACTTTTTTAATGAAACTGGAATTAATATACCAAATAGACCAGCTATAATCATATTCATTATCATCGATACAGCAATCAAAATTGACAGATTGAAATCTTTAAACCATAAATGAACTATCGCACCTGTAATTATTGCAAAAATTATCCCATTTAAGATTCCAATAACAAATTCTTTTGTAACCATTTTTCCAAAATTTCCAGAAGACAATTCTTTTGTAGCCAAAGCTCTAATGGTGACAGCCAAAGTTTGCATTCCAGCATTTCCACCCATAGACGCAACAATTGGCATTAAAAAAGCTAATGCTACCATTTGTTCTATTGCGGCACCAAACCTACTAATTACCCAAGTGGCTAATAATGCTGTTAATAAATTTAGTAGTAACCAATTAAATCTTCTTTTCGTTTTTTGTAAAATGGTGTCTGTGATTTTTTCATCACCAACTCCGGCAAGCCTTAAAACATCCTCTTCTGCCTCCTCCTTAAGAACAGTAAAAACATCATCACCGGTAATCATACCAACCAATTTATTGTTTTTATCTACTACACCAGCCGAAATTAGATTATAATTCTCAAAAGTATGTCCAACTTCTTCTTTATCCATATTGACTGGTATAAGAACTTGCATTTCATTCATTATAGAATTCATTTTTGTTTCTCTAGAAGTTCGTAAAACTTTAGATGAAGGAACGGTACCAATAGGTTTAAAATTACTATCAACAATAAAAATTTCCAAAAATTCTTCGGGCAAATCTTTGTTTTCTCTGAGATAATCTATTGTTTGACCCACTGACCAATCACTTGGAATTGCTGTAAACTCTCTTTGCATTATTCGCGCAGCGGAGTCCTCAGGATAGCTAAGACCTTCTTCTAATAAAAATCTATCTTTTGGTGGAAGTTTATTTAATACTACAATTTTCTTTTCTTTATCTAAGTTTTCTATAATTTTTAATGCATTGTCTGATTCTAAACGTTTTAAAATATTTGCAATAGATTCGATTGATAAAAGTATAAAAACTTCTGTTTGAATAGATTCGTTTAATTCTATAAAAATTTCAGGATCAAGATTAAATCCTTCTAGTTCAATTAATTTTGATCTGTTTTCTGGAACTAAATTTTCAATAATATCAGCAGAGTCTGCAGGATGAAGTTCTTTTAAAGTTTTGTTCAAAAATACTGTGTCGTTATCTTTGATTTTTTTACTAAAAACACTAATAAATTCCTTATTAAACTCAAAATTTACTTTTTTATCTGATATTTCTTTTGCTAAACTCATAAATATAAGTTTTTTATTAATTTTGGAACTATGTAGTTGATTTTGTTTAAAACCACAAACCTAAAATGAATATTGAAGTTAAAAAAGCTGTTAAACCAGTTGATTATATGGATTCTATGAAGATTCTTGAAAAGAGAGTTGAGGATGTATTTTTAGACAAAAAAGACGAACTTTTGTGGATACTAGAACATGACACAGTATATACAGCTGGCACCAGTTCAAAAGAGGAAGATTTATTAGACAAAAATTTACAAATAATAAAAACAAACAGAGGTGGAAAACATACTCTCCATTCACCGGGTCAAAAAGTAATCTATTTTGTCTTAAATTTGAATAAAAGAAAAAAAGATATTAGAATTTTGGTTCATAAAATTGAAAATTGTATAATAGAAATTCTTAAAGAATATAAAATAAAATCATACCCAGACAAAAAAAATATTGGAATATGGGTAGGAAATTCGAAAAATTTAATGAAAATAGCTGCCATTGGCATTAGAGTTAAAAAATGGATTGCATTTCATGGTTTTTCATTAAATGTTCACAATGATTTATCTAAATATAAAAAAATTGTCCCTTGTGGAATCAAAGATAAAGGTATTACTAGTTTACAAGAAATGGGTATAAAAAATTTTTACAATATTGATGAAATTATTATTAGGAAATTTTTAAATACTTTTCTTTGAGAATATTTTTAAAAGAAAATGGTATTTCTGCAGAAAAACTGTATTTAGAGTCTGCAATTGAAAAATTGATTTTATAAGCATGTAGCATAAGTAAATTTTTCTTGTTTGTCTTTCTATTAATAATTTTATACTTATTATCACCTAAAACAGGACAACCATGAATTAAAAGTTGTTTTCTTAATTGATGTTTTCTTCCCGTTTGAGGATTAAGTTTTAATAGTGAATAATTGTTATTAGTATCAAGAACTTTAAAATGTGTAATAGCTTTAGTCTTAATTTTTCTATCTCCTTCATAATGAAACAATTCATCTATAAAAGTACCTTTATCTTTATTTAATTTACCCAATGCAATACACAGGTAGGTTTTATGGATTTTTCTTATTCTAAATAATGAGGTAAATAACTGAGCATATTTTCGATTTTTTGCTACAATTAGTACACCGGTTGTTTCTTTGTCAATTCTATGAACAGGATAAGGGTAAGTTCCTTTAAATTCACTTGTACTCTTCAATATATCTAAAATATTTCTTTTAGATTTAGTTCCCGATTGAACAGCAATTCCTGCAGGCTTATTAATCACCACAAAATTTTCATTGTTTTCAATAAATATATTTGATGAGTACGAGAGATCTTTTTTAGTGGCCTTATAAAATTCCTTAAATTTTGTTTTTTTTAACGTTGAAAAAACAATGTCATAAAGAATAACCTGATCATTTTTACGTAGCTTGTATGAACTTTTAACCTTTTTAAAATTGACTTTAATTTTTCCTTTTCTTAAATTTTTTTCAATTAATGATTGTGGAACTTGACTAATATTCCTCCTAAACCATCTATCCAAACGAGAGTTTAGAAAATCATTTTTAATTATATAAATTTCCTTCATAAAAAATATATCTTAATGTTACTAATTAAAGCAACTTATTGATTGCTGTTTTAATAAATTATTTTTTTGATTTAGGTTTTTCTTCTTTGACTTTTGTTAGTTTTGTTTCTTGTGATTCTTTTTTGTGAACTTCATCTTTTTTCTTTACATCAACTTTTTTTGCTTGAAAATCTCTATCTATCAATTCAATTATTGCCATTGGAGCATCATCTCCATACCTATACCCAGTTCTAATGACTCTACTATATCCACCCTTTCTTTTTTCATATCTTTGGGATAAAATTTTCGATAATTTTTCAACTGATGTTTTGGATTGTAATGCAGAAAATAAACTTTTTTTTGACTGTAAATTATTTTTTTTTCCCAAAGTAATTACTTTATCTATTTGGGGTTTTAGTTCCTTCGCCTTAGGTAAAGTTGTAGTAATTTGTTCATATTTAATTAAGGAATTAAGCATATTTTTAAATAAAACTTTTCGATGTTCGGATGTTCTATTAAGTTTTCTATAACCAAATTTATGTCTCATAAAATGATTAATTATTATCTTCGAGTTTTTTAGATAATTCAGAAATATTTTCAGGTGGCCAGTTTGGAATTTCCATCCCTAAATAAAGCGACATTGAATTCAAAACTTCTTTTATTTCATTAAGTGATTTTCTACCAAAGTTAGGTGTGCGTAACATTTCTGCTTCTGTTTTTTGAACTAAATCACCAATATAAATTATATTGTCATTTTTAAGACAATTCATTGATCTTACAGAAAGTTCGAGCTCTTCAACTTTTCTAAGTAAATTTTTATTAAATACAAGTTCTGTTGATTGCGGCGTTTTCTCAACTTCAGTTGGCTCATCAAAATTGACAAAAAGCGACAGTTGGTCTTGGAAAATTCTGGCTGCATATGCTACAGCATCTTCCGCTGGCAACGAACCATCTGTTTCAATATTCATTACTAACTTATCGTAATCTAATGATTGTCCTTCTCTAGCATTTTCAACTGTGTAAGAAACTTTTTTAACTGGCGAAAAAAGTGAATCTATTGCAATTAATCCTAATGGTGAATCATCTGTTTTATTTTTTTCGGCGGGACGGTATCCTTTTCCATTGCTTGCTATTAGTTCCATATGAAATTTTGTATTTTCATCTAAGTGACATAAAACTAAATCTGGATTCAAAATTTTTACATCAGGATTCGGTTGTATATCCTTAGCTTTAACTTCACCGGGACCCATTACGTCTAGTACTAATTTCTTTTTTTCTTTTGAAGTAACCTTGATTGACAAAGATTTAACATTTAGGACAATATCTGTTACATCTTCTCTAACACCTTTTATAGAAGTAAATTCATGAAGCACTCCGTCAATTTGTATCGCGGTAATAGCAGATCCTTGTATTGAAGATAGTAAAATTCTTCTTAACGAATTTCCAATTGTAAGAGCGTATCCTTTTTCTAGGGGTTCAGCTATAAGAGTTGTTATAGTTTTATCCTCATTACTTTTTATATTTAATTTATTAGGTTTTATTAAAGCTTTCCAATTTTGAATTTCTGTTGTGTTTTCCATGTTTGTTATACTCTCCTTTTTTTTGCTGGTCTTGAACCGTTATGCGGCATGGGTGTTGTATCTTTTATTGAAAGAATTTTAAAACCTCTTGATTGCAATGCTCTTAAAGCTGTTTCTCGGCCAGAACCAGGTCCTTTTAATTTAACGGTCAAAATTTTCAAACCATGTTCTTGAGCTTTAGTTGCGGCATGATCAGCTGCTATTTGGGCAGCGTAAGGAGTAGATTTTCTTGAACCTTTAAAACCACTTGATCCAGCTGAAGCCCAAGCAATTACGTTCCCACTATTATCAGCAATTGAAACAATCGTGTTGTTAAAAGTTGCATTTACAAACGCTGTTCCATTAGTAATATTCTTTTTAATTTTTTTTTTTATAATTTTAATCTTTTTTGTTTTTTCAACTTTTTTAATCTCAGTCTCTTCACTCTTCTTTTCAATTTTATTCATATAATTATTTTTTTAAGGGTGTTAATTTTTTTCCCGCGATAGCAATTGCCCTCCCTTTTCTCGTGCGCGCGTTGCTATGCGTTCTTTGTCCTCTTACTGGTAATTTTTTTTTATGTCTCGAGCCTTTGTAAGTTGCAAGATCTACAAGTCTTTTAATGTTTAACGATACTTCTCTTCTTAAATCACCTTCAACCTTGTAATTTTGGTCTATAAACTCTCTAATCTTTAAAACTTCCTCTTCTGTTAAACTGTTTGCTTTTCTATTCCTTGAAATATTTAGTTTTGTACAAATATTGCTTGAAAATTTATTCCCAATACCATGAATATATGTCAACGCAACATGAACAACTTTATTTTGTGGAATGTTTACACCTGCTATACGTGCCATAATTTTACTGAAAACCAATATACAAAAACGCTATTTATATAATTACAGTTTACAAAGTCAAGACCCTAAAGAACCAATAATATCGCATATTTCTCCGTAAACTTGATTAATTTTTCTCGTTCCATCTATTTTGTATAAAATTCTTTGATCAGCATAATAATCCAATATGGGTAAAGTTTTATTTGTATATATTTTAAGCCTATTTTTTATAGTATTTTTGTTATCATCTGATCTTGTTTTTAAATACTTTAAATTACAATCATATTTCTCTTTTTGTGGTGGATCAAAATATTTATTAAAAGTTAAGCCACATTTTGCACAAACCAATCTGCCTAAAACTCTTTTAATAATAGATTCTTTGTCAATATTTAAGTTTAACACACAAGATATTTTTTGATTATATTTTTTTATTAACAAATCTAAACTTTTGGCTTGATTTAAATTTCTTGGATATCCATCAAAAATTAACCGATTAAAATATATCTTTTTAGATAAGATTTTAACTATTAAATCACTAATTGTTTCATCAGATACCAATAAACCTTTATCTATTATAGATTTAATTTTTTTAGATAAATCAGTATTTTTCTTTATTTCATCCCTTAGCAGATCTCCGGTAGATATTTTATGTAAATTAAAATTCTTTACCATATTATCAGCCTGTGTACCTTTTCCAACACCAGGTGGACCAAACAGAATTATATTCACTTATTTATTTTCCGAATTTAGTTTTTTTAATTAATGACTCATATTGTTGACTCATCAATCTAGTTTGTACTTGTGAAACAGTATCCATAGCGACAACAACAACAATTAATACCGAAGTTCCTCCTAAATAAAAAGGAATAGGATATTTTGAAATTAGAAATTCAGGCATTAAGCATACTAAAGTTAAGTATGACGCTCCGATAGTTGTTAATCTTGTAAGTATGTCTTCTATATAATAAGCCGTTCGTTCACCAGGTCTTATGCCTGGAACATATCCTCCGTGTTTTCTTAAATTTTCTGCAGTTTCTTTGGGATTAAAAACTATAGAAGTATAAAAAAAAGAAAAAAATATAATACCCGAAGCGTATAGTAGCATATACAATGGTTTACCTTGCGAGAATAAAGATGAAAAATTAATAAATGTATCGCTGTCTGAAAATCCAAAGTTTGTGAAAGTCATAGGAAGAAGTAATAAAGCCGATGCAAAAATAGCAGGTATAACTCCTGCAGTATTTATTTTCAAGGGCAAATGTGATGACTCGCCTCCATAAATTTTTGTACCCATTTGTCTTTTTGGATAATTTATTAATATTTTTCTTACTGCCCTCTCTATAAAAACTATAAATACAACAGTAAAAACTACAAGACTAAATATTAATAATATAGTTGAAACTGATAACGCTCCTGTCCTTCCCAATTCAAATGTAGAAGCTAGTGCCCGTGGTATCTCAGCCACAATTCCAGAAAAAATAATCAATGAAATTCCATTTCCAATTCCTCTTTGCGTTATTTGTTCGCCTAACCACATTAAGAAGATGGTGCCTGCTACCAAAGAAATAACCGTTGTCAACCTAAAATAAAAACCAGGATCCGCAACAACCGTTCCAGAATTTTCAAGTCCAACAGAGACACCGAAACCTTGAACCGTAGCTAATAAAACTGTTCCATATCTTGTGTACTGAGTAATTTTTTTTCTTCCTATTTCTCCTTGATTTTTTAAATTTTTAAAAGTTTCTGAAACTCCAGTAAGTAATTGAATAATAATAGATGATGATATATAAGGCATAATTCCTAATGCAAATAATGCCATTCTGCTAACTGCCCCACCTGAAAAAATGTTAAACATTCCTAAAAGACCTCTTTGATTAGATTCCATCAATGATTGCAAAGCTTGCGCATCTATACCGGGCAAAGGAATATAAGTTCCGAGTCTATAAACACATAGGATGAAAATTGTGAAAATAATTCTATTTCTTAAATCGCTTGCCATTTATTTTATTACCATGCTATTTAATTAATGTAACTTTTCCACCAGATTTTTCTATTTTTTCTTTTGCGGATTTAGAAATAAAATTTACCTCAGCTTCAAATTTATTCTTTATATCACCAGAGCCAAGCAGCTTTATTTTCCTATATTTATTTTTTATCATGTTTAATTTTTGTAAACTTTGTAGATTTATTATTGTACTAAGTGATATTTTTTTTTTGTTAATAGCATCTTGTATTTTTGATAAATTTATCAAAGCAATATCTTTGCTTTTTCTACTTTTAAAACCACGTTTCGGTAATCTTCTATATAAAGGCATTTGACCTCCTTCAAAACTTTTAATAGCTACACCAGATCTTGATTTTTGTCCTTTGTGACCTCTTCCTGAAGTTTTGCCTTTAGTTGAACCTATTCCTCTCCCAAGTCTTTTTTTATTTTTTGACCACCTAGAACTTAAATTGTTTAGTTTCATATATAATTAACTATTGCTTTTTTTTGTTACTTCAGCAATTTTTTTTCCTCTTAGGTTTGCTATAAATTTTGGTGATTTTTGTTTTCTCAAACCTTTAATACAAGCTCTTAATACATTTATTGGATTTGATGATCCCATAGACTTAGCAACAATATCTTTGATACCAACAACTTCACATGTTGCTCTAATAGCACCTCCTGCAATAATCCCGGTACCAGAAGGAGCTGATCTTAATAAAACTTTTCCTGCTCCATCTTTAGCTAAAATATCATGATGAAGCGTTCTGCCTTCACGAAGAGGAATTTTAATTAAATTGCCTTTGGCATTATGTGTTGCCTTTTTTATTGCATCAGGCACTTGTTTAGCCTTAGCATATCCAACGCCAACTGAACCTGCGTAATTACCCACAACAACTAGAGCAGAAAATGTAAATCTTCTACCACCCTTAACAACTTTGGTTATCCTATTTATTGAAACTAATTTATCCTTAAATTCACTTTTTTCCATAATAATAATTAAAAAATCAAACCACCTTTGCGTAATGTTTCAGCAAAAATTTTAATTCTTCCATGATATTTGTATCTCCCTCTATCAAAATATATTTTTGAAATTTTTTTTTCCTTTGCTTTTTTAATTAAATTTTCAGCTACAAGTGTTGATAAATCAGTTTTTTTATTAGTGTCTTTTTCCTTAAAAGATGATGCGGAAATCAATGTTTTGCTATTTTTATCATCTATAATTTGTGCAGATATATTACGAGATGATCTAAATACAGTTAATCTAAACCTTTCAGAATTTACTTTTTTAAGTTTACTTCTTATTCTTTGGGCTCTTTTAGTATAATTGATATTAGTCATTTTATTTTTTTTTCCCTTCTTTCCTTATAACGTATTTACCTCTTTCCTTAATTCCTTTTCCTTTGTATGGTTCTACTGGTTTTAACATTTTAATTTCTGCAGCTATTTTTCCAACTAATTCCTTATCTATACTACTAATTTTAATAATGGTGCTTTTTTCTATTATAATTTTTACCCCCTCAGGAATTTTATAAGATGTGTCATGACTAAAACCTAACTGTAAACTCAACAAATTACCTTTCAAAATAGCACGAAAGCCAACTCCACTAAGTTCTAGAATTTTTTCATGTCCTGAGGTGACGCCAATTATTGCATTCTTAATTATACTTCTTGTTGTTCCCCAAATCATATTTGAAGATTCATTTTTTTTAATTATTTTTAGAATTAAATTATTATCCTCAGATACAGTTGTGCTAAAAATTTTGTCATTGACAGATAGTTCTTTTGAACCTTTGGGTCCAGTCAAAATTAATTTTCCATTTTCAACCTTAACCTTTGTGTTCTTAGGTATGCTTATGGGTTTTTTTCCAAGTTTAGACATAAAATTTAAAACACCCTACAAATTATTTCTCCACCTACATTTTTTACTCTTGCGTCGTTATCAGACATAATTCCTTTAGAAGTGGATATAATAGCCAACCCCAATCCGTTCTGTATCTTTGATATACTAGTTGCTTTTGCGTATATTCTTCTACCTGGTTTAGAAACTCTTTTGATTTCTTTTATTACTGGTGATCCATTATAATATTTTAAATCTACTATCAATGTACTTTTATTATTTGAATCTGATAAATGTTTGTAATTTGATATGTAACCTTCCTGTTTTAACACTTCCAAAATTCTTGCTCTAAATTTAGAATTAGGAATTTTCACATGATACAACTCTCTTAATTGCGCATTTCTAATTCGTGTAATCATATCACCTATTGGATCTGCTAGTGTCATTTTACCTCCATATAATTTACCAACTTGATTTAGTCATTCCTGGAATTTTACCCTTTGAGGCTAGATCTCTAAGAGCTATTCTGGAAATTCTAAGTTTTCTATAAACGCCATGCGGCCTGCCGCTTATCTCACATCTATTTCTAATTCTTGTTTTTGCTGAATTTCTTGGTATTTTTGCAAGCTTTAATTGAGCAGCAAATCTTTCCTCTAAGGGTAATTTCTTATTTTCAATTATTTTTTTAAGATTTTCTCTTTTTTTGAGAAATTTTTTTGCAAGTTTGATTCTCTTTAAATTTCTTTGTATTGAACTTGTTTTAGCCATAATACCTTAATTTACTCCTTTTTTTTCTTTCTTTTTCTTAAATGGAAAATTCATAGCTTCTAATAAAGCAAAAGATGATTTTTTATCTTTACTGGTTGTTGCAAGAGTTATATCCATACCTCTTATTTGATCAACCTTATCAAAATTAATTTCGGGAAATATTATGTGTTCTTTAATACCAAAACTGTAATTGCCATGATTATCAAAACCTTTAAGGCTTAAACCTTGAAAATCTTTAATTCTTGGTAAAGCAATATTTGTCAATCTATCAATAAATTCGTACATCTTGTTACCTCTTAAAGTAACTTTTACACCAGCAGCAGTACCTCTTCTTGTTTTAAAGTTTGATATAGATTTTTTAAATTTTGTAACAATAGGTTTTTGACCGCTGATTAATGATACATCAACAATACAGTTTTGTAGTTTCTTTTTATCATTCGCGTCTAAACCAAGGCCCATGTTTAAAACGACTTTAATGAACTTTGGAACCATATACTTATTTTTCAATGAAAATTTTCTTTGCAAATCTCCAATAATTTTTTTGTTATATTCTTCTTTTAATCTCGGTATCATTTTGATTTATCTATAGTCTTGTTAGTTTTGTTGTCTAAATTTTTTAAATTAGACATATGAATAAAATTCTCCTTTGAAATTATTCCACCTTTTTTTTCTTTAGTTGTTTTTTCATGTTTTTTAATAATATTTATCCCTTTAACTTTAGCTTTGTGTTCTTTTTTTAGAATTTCTATAACTTCACCCTTTTTTCCTTTATCTTTTCCACAAATCACCTCTACTTGTATTCCTTTTTTGATCATTTTTATAAAACCTCCGGAGCAAGTGATATTATTTTTGTTTGACCTTTTGCTCTTAATTCTCGTGTAACAGGGCCAAAGATTCTAGTACCAATAGGTTCACCCTTATCATCAACTAATACAGCAGCATTATTATCAAATTTAACTTTACTGCCATCGTTTCTATGAATTGAATATTTAGTTCTAACTACAATAGCCTTATGAACTGTTCCTTTTTTTACTTTTCCATCTGGAATAGCTTCCTTTACAGCAACAACAATTATATCGCCGATTGAGGCGTACCTGCGTTTCGACCCTCCAATTACCTTAATACATTCAACAATTCTCGCACCAGTATTATCAGCAATTTGTAATTCTGTTTGTACTTGTATCATTTATTATTCTACTACCTTCCATCTTTTTTTTTTAGAATATGGTATTGATTCAATTATCTTAACGTTATCACCTACTTTAAATTTATTCTTTTGATCATGAACATGATATTTTTTTGAACTTGTAATAACTTTCCCAAAAAATGGATGTGAATATCTCCTTTTTACCAAAACAACTACCGTTTTATCGTTTTGATCTTTGATTACCCTACCTTTTAATTCTTTTTTTGCCATATTATTTTTTTTTATTTATTTTTGTAATAATTTTTGCAACATCTTTTTTTAATAATGATAATTTTGATGTATCTTCAAGTGGTCCGTTTGATTTCTTAAATCTCATATTAAATAAATCTTTTTTTATTTTGTGAAGTTTGTTTTCTAATTCGTCATCACTTAGTTTATTAATCTCTTTATTTTTCATAATTAAAATCTTTTTATAAACTTAGTTTTGATTGGTAATTTTGTAGAAGCCTTGTATAAAGCCATTTTTGCTGTAGCTTCATCAATTCCATCAACTTCAAAAATAATTCTTCCTGGTTTAACGCGGCATATCCAAAATTCTGGTACACCCTTCCCTTTTCCCATTCTTACTTCGGTAGGTTTTTTTGAAACTGGTATATTGGGAAAAATTCTTAACCAAACCTTTCCTGTTCTTTTCATATATCTTGTTAAAGCAACTCGCGCTGCTTCAATTTGCTTTGAAACTATTCTGTCGGGTTGCATAGCTTTAAGTCCATACGATCCATAATTTAAGACTTCACCTCTGCTAGCTCGTCCATGAATTCTACCTTTGTGAGCTTTTCTATACTTTGTTCTTGCTGGTTGTAACATTTTTCTCTTCCTTATTATTTTTGTTTGAATTAATTGACAAAATTTCACCCTTATAGATCCAAACTTTAATTCCAATTATTCCATAAGTGGTCAAAGCTTCTGCTTCAGCATAATCAACTTCAGCTCTAAATGTATGCAATGGTACACTTCCTTCCCTTAGCCATTCCGTTCGTGCTATTTCATTGCCAGCTAATCTTCCAGCCAAACATACTCTGATACCTTTAGCTCCCAATCTTAATGCAGATTGCATCGCTCTCTTCATAGTTTTTCTATAAGCTATTCTTTTAACTAGTTGTTGAGCTATATTCTCTGCAACGAGATAAGCGTTCAACTCGGGTTTTTTAACTTCTTTAATATTTAAACTAATTTCGCTACTTGATATTTTTGATAAGTTTTTTTTTATTTTATCTACATCCGATCCTTTTTTTCCAATTACAAATCCAGGTCGAGATGTATAAATAGAAACAATACATTTTTTTGATGTTCTCTCAATTATTACTTGTGAAACTCCAGAATTTACAACATTTTTTTTTATATAATTTCTAATTTTATAATCCTCTATCAAAAATTTTCCATATTCGCGCTTTTTAGCAAACCAAATGGAATCCCAGCTTCTGTTGATACCTACTCTTAAACCTATTGGATTAACTTTTTGTCCCATGTAATTCCTCTTTCTTATTGGTGTTTTCAGATAAAATGATGGTAAGATTAGCATAGGGTTTTTTAATACCGGAAGCTCTTCCTTTAGCTCTAGCTCTAAATCTTTTTAAAACTATAGATTTTCCAACGTAAGCTTCCTTTACATATAAATTGTCAATATCATACTGATAATTATTTTCAGCATTTGCCATAGCTGATTGCACAGTTTTTTTAATTTCTGAAGCTATTCTTTGTCTTGCAAAGGACAAGTCTCTAATAACCAGATCTACTTTTTTTCCACGTATATTTTTTAGCAAAACATTTATTTTTCTTGGACTTGATCTTACATTTTTATTTATTGCTTTTACTATATTTTTATTTTTTTTCATTAACAGATCCTGTTGTTGCTTTAGGTTTAGGTTTTACCCCGACAGTAGAAGATGCAGCAGCTTCTTGTGCCGCTTTTTTATCTGCTGGAGTGTGACCAGAAAATTGTCTTGTTGGTGAAAATTCACCCAACTTGTGCCCAACCATTTCATCAGATATTTTTATTGGAATAAACTTTTTACCGTTATGTATTAAAAAACTATGACCAACAAATTCTGGAATAATAGTGCTTTTTCTTGACCAAGTTTTTATTGGAGTTGTATTTGTTTTATCTTTTAATTTTTCAACTTTTTTTAGCAAACTGGGATCTACGAAGGGTCCTTTCCATACTGATCTTGACATAGCTTATATCCTCTTTTTCTTTCTTGATATTATAAATTTATTTGTTTTTTTATTTTTTCTAGTTTTTAAACCCTTCGCTGATTGGCCCCACGGTGACACTGGATTTCGTCCACCGGATGTTTTTCCTTCGCCTCCACCATGAGGATGGTCCACGGGATTCATGGCTACTCCTCGAACAGACGGTCTTTTACCTTTCCATCTGTTTCTTCCAGCTTTCCCCATTTTAATATTTTGATGATCGTTATTTGAAACAGAGCCAATTGTTGCCCTTGCTGTATTAATAATTTTTCTTATTTCACCTGATCCTAATTTTATAATACAATAATTTTCATCTAATCCTGAAATTTGCGCTGATAATCCAGCAGAACGTACAAGTTTACCTCCGCCATTAGGAGATAATTCGATATTATGAATATTCGTTCCCTCAGGAATGTCAGATAAAGGCATACAGTTACCTATTTTGATTTCTTTATTCCTTCCCGAAATAATTTCGTCACCTATTTTAACTTTGCTAGGGGCAAGAATATAATTAAAAGTTCCATCTTCATATTTAACTAACGCAATATAAGCTGATCTATTTGGGTCATATTCGATTCTTTCGATTTTAGCTTTTAAATCATCTTTATTTCTATAAAAATCGATCTTTCTATATTTGTTTTTATGTCCTGCGCCTCTACTTCTTGAGGTAATTCTACCCAAATTATTTCTTCCACCAGTAGCATTTTTTCCAACGGTTAATCTTTTTAAAGATTTTCCTTTCCACAAATTTATTTTATTAACCAAAACCGTCCCTCTCGTAGATTTTGTATATGATTTAAAAATTTTCAATGGCATAAAATTATACTCCAGTAGCTAAATCAATGCTTTGGCCTTTTTTTAAAGTAATAATTGCTTTTTTGTAACCTGTTTTTGACGTTTTCTTATTTCTTACCAATTTAGTTTTGCCTTTTAAATTTATTGTATTAATTTTCACAACATTTACTTTAAATATTTTTTCTATGCTTCTTTTAATCGAACTTTTACTAGCACCTTTGTGAACTTTAAAAACAATTTTATTAAATTCTGATAAGGCTGTTGATTTTTCTGTAATATTTGGCGAAATAATTGTATCTAAATAATGGAATTTTTTCATTTTGTAACTCTATCTTGAAAAGATTTAATTGAGGAAATGGTAAATATAACATTTTTATACTTTAAAATATCATAAGCATTAGCACCTTCTTGTTCAATAATTTTTAAATTTTCAATATTTCTAGCAGACTTCATAATTTTTGTTTTAGAATTTTTATCTGAAATTATAATAGAATTTTTTAATTTCATTTTTTCTAAAAAATTATAAAATAATTTAGTTTTTTTTATTTCCTCTTTAAAATCTTCAACAACAAAAAGTAAATTTAGTTTATTTTTTTGTGATAAAACGTGAAATAATCCATTTTTTTTCATCTTTTTATTTATTTTATTTATTTTATAAATTGCTCCTTTGGGACCATGAGCAACACCACCTCCTACAAAAATAGGGGCTTTCCTACTACTATGTCTTGCTCCACCTGTACCTTTTTGTGCATATATTTTTGCGGTAGATCCTTTAATCTCGCTTCGTTGTTTTGTTTTCGCAACTCTTGCTTTAAAATGATTAAAATGCCAATCAATCAAAGATTGGATCAAGTATTTATTAGGTTTTAATGAAAAAATTTTGTCTGAAATTTCAATATCATTAACTTTTTTACCATCTATATTAATCACTTTTAATTTCATTATTTTTTCTTTTCCTCTTTTTTTTCTGTTTTTTTAACTGGAATTTCTTTTTTTATTGTTGTTTCTACTTTTGTTTTGATTTTAGCAGAAGATTTGATTGATTCCGTTTGTAATTTTTTATTCTTTTCTAGAGTGGTTATTCTATTAATCTTTTTAGAATTTTTTTGTATTAAAACTAAAGAATTTTTAGATCCTGGAACTGATCCTTTCACAAATATAAGATTATTTTCAAGATCGGACTTAATTATTTCAAGATTTTGGATTGTTCTAAATTTATCACCCATGTGGCCAGCCATCTTCTTGCCTTTAAAAATTTTTCCGGGATCTTGATTCTGTCCCGTTGAACCATGAGATCTATGAGACACTGAAACACCATGGGAAGCTCGAAGACCAGAAAAATTATGTCGTTTCATAGATCCCGCAAATCCCTTTCCTATAGTTTTTGATGTTATGTCTACAAATTTTTGATCCTTGAAAATTTCTAAACCTATTTCGTTACCTTCTTTAAAATCGGAAATGTTTCTTACTCTAAATTCCTTCAATATTTTTTTTGGTTCTGTGCTTTTTTTTGCAAACACACCTTTCATTTGCTTAGTTATTTTTGAGGTTTTTATTTTTCCAAATCCTACTCTGATAGCGTCATATCCTCTTTTTTCCTTAGTTATAACGTCCATTATCCTTCCTTTTTCAATAAAAAGAACCGTAACAGGAACAGAAATACCTGAATCAAAAAATTCCCTGGTCATCCCAATTTTTTTTCCTATTAATCCAATATCCATAATAATTTCCTATAGTTTTATTTCTATATCCACTCCTGAAGCTAAATCTAATTTCATTAACGCTTCAACAGTTTGTGGTGTTGGTTCTAAAATATCTATCATTCTTTTGTGTGTTCTGGTTTCAAACTGTTCACGACTTTTTTTATCAATATGAGGTGATCTTAATACTGTAAAAATTTCTTTTTTAGTTGGTAGCGGAATTGGACCCTTTACTTGTGCTCCAGTTCTTTTAGCTGTATTAACTATTTCTATAGTTGATAAATCTAAAATCTTATTATCGTAAGCTCTGAGATGAATCCTTATATTTTGTTTATCCATAAATTTAAGCCAGTTTCTTTGTTACTTCATCTTGAACGTTCTGAGGAACTTTTTCATAATGATCAAAAAACATTGAATATGATGCCCTTCCTTGAGACATTGATCTAAGATTATTAATATAACCGAACATATTAGCTAGAGGTACCATTGCACTTATTACGGTTGCATTACCTCTTTTATCTGTTGTTGAAACTTGACCACGTCTACTATTTAAATCGCCAATAACATCTCCCATGTAATCTTCTGGGGTTACAACTTCAACTCTCATTATTGGTTCTAGAAGTTTAAGAACTGCTTTAATACATGCTTCCTTAAAGCAATTTCTTGATGCAATTTCAAATGCTAAAACACTTGAGTCTACATCGTGATGTAATCCATCTATAATAGTAACTTTATAATCTATTAAAGGAAATCCAGCTAATATTCCGCTATCAGCTACACTTTCAATTCCTTTTTCAACTCCTGGAATAAATTCTTTTGGAATAGCTCCACCTTTGATTTTATTTTCAATTTCTCTTCCTTTTCCTGGGCCTAAAGGTTCAACGCTCAATTCAACTTTTGCAAACTGTCCTGCTCCACCACTTTGTTTTTTATGTATATATGTATTTTCTACCAATTTTAAAATCGTTTCTCTGTAAGCAACTTGCGGAGCTCCGATATTTGCTTCAACTTTGAATTCTCTTTTCATTCTATCAACAATAATATCTAAATGTAATTCACCCATACCCTTTATTATTGTTTGGCCAGATTCTTCATCAGAAGTAACTCTGAATGATGGATCTTCTCTAGCCAACCTTCCTAAAGCTTCTCCCATTTTTTCTTGGTCTCCTTTAGTTTTAGGCTCAACTGCAATTTCAAGAACAGGATCTGGAAATTCCATGGGTTCCAAAACAATTGGATTATCTTCATTAGATAAAGTGTGTCCTGTTATAGTATTTTTGAGACCAGCCAAAGCTACTATATCTCCAGTATTAGCTTCTTTAACATCTTCTCTACTATTTGCATGCATTAATAACATTCTACCAACTCTCTCTTCCTTATCTTTGGAAGTATTATAAATTCCAGTAGCTGTTTTTATTGTGCCAGAATAAATTCTTATAAACGTTAAAGTTCCTACAAAAGGGTCCGTTGCTACTTTAAAGGCTAATGCAGAAAAAGGTTCATTATCATTAAATTTTCTTTCAATCACATCTTTGGAATCCGGTTTAGTTCCTTTAATTGATCCAATATCAATTGGACTTGGCAAAAAATCTACAACAGCATCTAATAATGGTTGAACCCCCTTATTTTTAAATGCAGATCCAGTTAATACTGGCACAAAGTCAAATTTTAAACATCCTTTTCTAACACAAGATATTAAATCGGCTTCTGATATTTCTTTTCCATTTAAATAATCATCCATCAATTTTTCATTCTGCTCTACTGCTGTCTCTAATAATTCTTTTCTATATTTTTTTGCTTTTTCTTGTAATTCATTTGGTATTTCTACATATTCGAATTCCGCACCTAACTTCTCTTCTTTCCATAAAACTGCTTTCATTTTAATTAAATCAACTACACCTTTTAGAGTAGCTTCAATGCCAACAGGTATTTGCATTACTAGAGGTTTTGCTCCTAGTCGATCTTTAATCATATCAACACACATAAAAAAATCTGCACCTGTTCTATCCAATTTGTTTACAAAACAAACTCTTGGAACTTTATATTTATCCGCTTGTCTCCAAACTGTTTCGGACTGAGGTTCGACTCCAGCTACACCATCAAAAACGCACACAGCGCCGTCTAAGACTTTTAAAGATCTTTCTACTTCAATAGTAAAATCAACATGGCCTGGTGTATCTATAATATTAATTCTGTGATTTTTCCAAAAACATGTAGTTGCTGCTGATGTAATTGTAATTCCTCTCTCTTGTTCCTGTTCCATCCAGTCCATTGTTGCAGCTCCATCATGAACTTCACCAATTTTGTGACTTTTTCCTGTATAATATAATATTCTTTCAGTGGTAGTAGTTTTTCCAGCATCAATATGTGCCATAATCCCGATATTTCTATATTTTTCTAAATTGTGAGTTCTAGTCATGATTACCACCTAAAGTGGGCAAAAGCTTTATTTGATTCTGCCATTTTATGAGTGTCTTCTCTTTTTTTGATAGCATTTCCTTTTTTTTGTGAAGCATCCATAAGTTCATTAAATAATTTTTCGGACATTGTTTTATTTTTTCTTTTTCTTGCTGCTTCCAAAAGCCATCGTAAAGCCAATGTATGTGATCTTTTTGTTTTGACCTCTTGCGGAACCTGATATGTTGCTCCACCAACCCTTCGTGATCTAACTTCTAAATTGGGACGAATGTTAGTTATTGCATCATTAAAAATTTTTATTGGATCTTCTTTAGTTTTATTTTTTATTTGATCTAAAGCAGCATAAATTAGTTTTTCTGCTACAGCCTTTTTACCATTGTACATAACAAAATTAATAAACCTTGATAAAACGAATGATTGATACTTTGCATCTGGGTAAAAAATTCTCTTTGGAGCTCTGTTTTTTCTAGACATAATTTTATTTTGGTTTTTTAGCTCCGTACTTAGATCTTTGTTGTTTTCTAGCTGAAACTCCTTGGGTATCTAAATTACCTCGTAAGATATGATAACGGACTCCCGGTAAATCTTTTACTCTACCTCCCCTTATTAAAACTACAGAGTGTTCCTGTAGGTTATGACCTTCTCCTGGAATATAACATGTAACTTCATGCCCATTAGATAATCTAACTCTAGCAACTTTTCTTAAAGCTGAGTTCGGTTTTTTAGGTGTTGTTGTATACACTTTTGTACAAACGCCCTTTTTTTGCGGAGATTTCTCTAGGGCCGGAACTTTACTTCTTAGTTTCGGTTTAATTCTAGGTCTCTTAATCAACTGATTTATAGTTGGCATAATTAATTAATTTTATTTTAATGACGGGAAAAAGTAATATTTGCTTGAATTAATTCAAACTTTCTAGCTAGCGTTTAAGACTAGTGCAGCCCTACTTCTAACCATCAAAAATGCGCTAAACTACTAATTGAAAAGTTGAAAGTCAACTGAATAACAAGATAATTAAGGTTTTTTTAAGAAGTTGGAAGCTGTTTATCAGAGATTTCATCAACAGATTTTTGAGACAGAGCTTCATCTCTTTCTTTTGCAATTTTTCGCCACTTAATCTGTGTGTATCCTGTGCCAGCAGGAATCAGACGTCCAACAATAACGTTTTCCTTTAAACCTTTAAGTGTATCAACTTTACCTTTAATAGCAGCATCTGTAAGAACTCTAGTAGTTTCTTGAAATGAAGCCGCGGATATAAATGAATTGGTTTGTAGAGAAGCTTTAGTAATTCCTAACAATATTCTTTCTCCTTCAGCGGGCTTTTTTCCCTCTTTTTTTAAATTCTCATTTTTAATATCAAAATCAATTTTGTCAACAAGTTCATCTTTCAAGTAAGTAGAATCTCCAGCCATTTTAATCTCAACTTTTTTTAACATTTGCCTCAATATCGTTTCTATATGTTTGTCATTTATAACAACACCTTGTAAACGATAAACTTCTTGAACTTCATGAACATAATACTCTGTTAGAGCTTCAACGCCTAAAATTCTTAAAATATCATGTGGGGCTGGACTGCCATCTAAAAGGTACTCTCCTTTTTTGATTTTTTCACCTTCATTGAAATTAATATGTTTTCCTTTAGGAATTAAATAAGATGATACTGTGCCATCATGTTTATTTATAGAAATTTTTTGCTTACCTCTTAGTTCTTTTCCAAACTGTATAATTCCTTCATTCTCAGCAATTATAGCACTGTCTTTCGGTTTTCTTGCTTCAAACAAATTAGCCACTCTTGGTAAACCTCCCGTAATATCTCTTGTTTTCGATGTTGCTTTGGGTAGTCTGGCTAAGACATCACCTGCTGAAACATGTTGTCCATCATTTACAGAAAGAATTGAATCAGGAACTAAATAATACCTAGCTTCATTATCATCAGCTTTTTTTATAACATTTCCTTTTTCATCTCTTAATGTAATTCGGGGTTTTAATTCAGTATTCTTTGATTGAGATCTCCAATCTAAAACTGATTTCGAAGTTATACCAGTAGCATCGTCGGCTATTTCAGCTAAGGATATTCCATCAACTAAATCCATATAACTTACTACTCCATTTTTTTCTGCAATTACAGGCAATGTATAAGGATCCCACTCACAGATTTTTTTACCTTTTGATATTTTCTCATTATTGTCACAATAAAGTTTCGCTCCATAAGGTACTTTATAAATTGCAAGCTGTTGATCATTGATATCTTGAATAGATATCTGAGTATTTCTTCCCATTATAATTTTATTTTTCCTGGAATCTTCAATTATATTTCTATTTATAATATTAATTTTACCAGAAAAATGTGCTACTGCCTGAGACTGTTCCTTGATTTGGGCTGTTCCTCCAACATGAAATGTTCTCATTGTTAATTGTGTTCCTGGTTCTCCAATAGATTGCGCTGCTATCATTCCTATTGCTTCACCTAATGCAACCAATTTCCCTCTTGATAAATCTCTTCCATAACAAACTGCGCAAACACCTTCTTGTGAAATGCAAGTCATTACTGAATGAACTCGAACAGTTTTTACTCCAGCAGCATCTATTTTTTCGCATAATATCTCATCAATCATTCCTCTCTTTCTCACCAAAACTTCGCCAGTAATAGGGTGTTTTATATCTTCAGCTGCCGATCTTCCTAAAACGCGATCTGATAGGCTTACCATAATATTACCACCATCAATTACTTCTGATAATGAAATAGAATCTTTTGATTTTGCACCACAATAGTTTTTTGTAATTGAAATATCTTGAGCAACATCACAAAGTCTTCTGGTCAAATAGCCTGAGTTTGCAGTTTTTAAAGCAGTATCAGCCAAACCTTTTCTAGCTCCATGAGTAGAATTAAAATACTCTAATGCTGTTAATCCTTCTTTAAAATTTGCAGTTATAGGAGTCTCTATAATTTCTCCTGATGGTTTAGCAATTAAACCTCTCATACCAGCTAACTGTTTCATTTGCGCAGCAGATCCTCTTGCGCCAGAATTTGCCATCATAAAAACTGAATTCGTTTCAATGCGACCATTTGGCATTTTTTTTGTTGCAGATGAAATTTCTTTCATCATTTCATTTGCTACTAAATCAGTACATTTAGACCAAACATCAATAACTTTATTATATTTTTCTCCTCTTGTTATTAAACCTTCTGCATATTGGCTTTCGTAATCCTCTACCAATTTTTTTGCATCATTAACAAATTTTTCTTTTGTTTTTGGTATAATCAAATCATCTTTTCCAAAAGAGATTGCAGCTTTAAATGCATGTTTAAAACCTAATGTTTTTAATCTATCGCAAAAAATTACAGTTTCTTTTTGTCCGCAGTAACGGTAAACAAGATCAATCATTTCAGAAACATTTTTCTTTGTTAACAATTTATTAATTAAATTAAATTTAATTTTATGATTTTTTGGTAAAATACTAGATAAAATAAATCTACCTGCGGTCGTATGATGTTTTTCTAAAATTTTATTCCCGTTAGAATCAACAGTTACAAATCTGCAAATTATATAAGAATGTAGGCTTATACTTTTGTTTTCAATGGCCTGTTCTACTTCGGTAATATTAATAAAGTATCCTTTAGATTTCTTATCTTTCACGTTGTCATCTGACGCTTGCGACAAATAATATAATCCTAAAATCATATCTTGACTAGGAACGATTATGGGTTTCCCATTAGATGGGCTTAATATATTGTTTGTTGACATCATTAATACACGAGATTCTAATTGAGCTTCTAAACTCAATGGTATGTGTACAGCCATTTGGTCGCCATCAAAATCAGCATTAAAAGCAGCACATACTAAAGGGTGCAACTCTATAGCATTACCCTCTATCAGTTTCGCTTCAAAAGCCTGAACGCCAAGTCTATGTAAAGTAGGTGCTCTGTTTAAAATTACGGGATGTTCTCTAATAATTACCTCTAAAGCATCCCAAAGTTCCGGTTTCTCCTTTTCAACTATTTTTTTCGCTTGCTTTATGGTTGTTGCTAAACCAAGTTTGTCCAATCTGGCGTACAGAAAAGGTTTAAATAATTCTACAGCCATTTTTTTTGGAAGTCCACATTGGTGAAGTTTGAGTTCGGGACCTGCAACAATTACCGATCTTCCAGAATAATCCACTCTTTTACCCAATAAATTTTGTCTAAATCTTCCTTGTTTGCCTTTTAACATTTCTGCTAAAGATTTGAGGGGTCGCTTTCCTGAGCCTGTAATTACTCTTCCTCTCCTTCCGTTATCAAATAACGCGTCAACGGACTCTTGCAACATTCTCTTTTCATTTCTCACAATTATGTCGGGAGCCTTTAAATCCATTAATCTTTTCAATCTATTATTTCTATTAATTACTCTTCGGTATAAATCGTTTAAATCAGAGGTAGCAAATCTTCCTCCATCAAGTGGAACTAAAGGTCTAAGTTCTGGGGGAATAACCGGAACACATGTTAAAATCATCCATTCAGGTTTGTTTCCGGAATTTATAAATGCTTCTATTAATTTTAATCTTTTAATTGCCCTTTCTTCAGCGACTTTAGATTCGACTTTTTGTAATATAATTTTTAACTTGTCTCGTTCAGCATTTAGATCTAAATTAACTAATTCTTTTCTTATAGCTTCTGCTCCTATACCTACTTCAAATGCATTATCGCCATATTCTTCCTGTGCCTTTAAATAATCTTCTTCAGAAAGAAGTTGTTTTTTTTTAAGTTTGGTAAGCCCAGGTTCAATAACCATAAAACTTTCAAAATATAAAACCTTTTCTACATCTTTAAGTTTCATATCCATGGCTGATGAAATTCTACTGGGCAATGATTTTAGAAACCATATATGTGAAACAGGACAAGCTAAGTCTATGTGTCCCATTCTATCTCTTCTTACATTTGATCTAGTAACCTCAACTCCACATTTTTCACATACAATTCCTCTAAACTTCATTCTTTTGTATTTTCCACATAAACACTCATAATCTTTTATGGGTCCAAAGATTCTAGAACAGAAAAGTCCGTCTTTTTCAGGTCTAAAAGTTCTGTAGTTAATTGTTTCTGGTTTCTTAATTTCCCCAAAAGACCAGGATTTAATTTTTTCAGGACTAGCTAAAGAAATTTTAATTTTGCTAAATTTTTGTTCATTTGAAATTTTATTATTAAATAATTTGGCTATATCTGTTTCCATAAAAAACTCAATTTAATTCAATATTTAAGGCTAGTGATTTAATTTCCTTCACTAAAACATTAAAAGATTCGGGGACCCCCGATTCAAAATTGTCATCACCTTTGACAATAGTTTCGTAAACTTTTGTTCTACCAGCAACGTCATCAGATTTTACAGCTAAAATCTCTTGTAACGTATATGCAGCTCCATAAGCTTCTAAGGCCCAAACTTCCATTTCTCCAAATCTTTGTCCTCCAAGTTGAGCCTTTCCTCCTAAGGGTTGTTGTGTAACTAAGCTATAAGGACCAGTCGATCTAGCATGTATCTTATCTTCAACCAAATGATGAAGCTTCAACATATATATAATTCCAACTGTGACTTTTCTATCAAATTGTTCACCGGTTCGGCCATCCCATAAACTTGTTTGTCCTGATGATGGTAAATTGGAGAGTTCCAATAAATGAGTAACATCATCAATGGAAGCCCCATCAAAAACAGGAGTGGCTATTGGAATACCTGATGATAAATTTGAAGACAATTCCTCAAGTTCTTTATTGCTTAGAACTTTAATTTTTTCATCAAATATTTCTTTTCCATAAATCTTTTTTAAAAGTTCACGAATTAAGTCGTTTTTTTTATTTGTATCTTGATAAAGTTTAGTAATTTTATTAATTTTTTCTCCTAATTCAGAGCATGCCCAACCTAGATGAGTTTCTAAAATTTGACCTACATTCATTCTGCTTGGAACACCTAAAGGGTTAAGAACTACATCTACAGGCTTTCCGCTTTCCATATAAGGCATATCTTCTGTAGGCACAATTTTACTTATAACCCCTTTGTTTCCATGTCTGCCTGCCATTTTATCTCCTGGTTTAAGGCTTCTCTTAACAGCCACAAAAACTTTTACCATTTTTAAAACGTTTGGCAGAAGATCGTCACCTTGTTGAATTTTTGTAACTTTGTCTTTAAATCTTTCTTTTATATCTTTCGTCAGATTTGTATATTGCTCTTTTAGAATTTTTAAATCATTATTTGTTTTAAGATCAATAAATTGCATTTTCCAAAAATCATTTAAATTTATTTCTTGTAGGTTTTTTTCAGCTATATTATTTTTGGCTTTAAATTGTTTAAAATCATTACTTAATTTTTTATTTATTATCATTTCTCTAGCTCTCAACTTAATATTTCTTTCGAGAATTTCTTCTTCTACTAATTTATCTTCTTGAATAGATTCAATTTCAGCTCTTTCTATAGCTGTAGATCGTTCATCTTTTTCAATTCCATGTCTGTTAAAAACTCGTACGTCAACAACTGTTCCATTGCTTCCTGGAGGCATTTTTAATGAAGAATCTTTTACATCAGTTGCTTTTTCGCCAAAAATCGATCTAAGTAATTTTTCTTCAGGATTAGATATCGTGTCACCCTTGGGAGTAACTTTACCTACCAATATATCTCCCGCTTTAACTTCTGCACCAATATACACTACGCCAGATTCATCTAAATTTCTCAAAGATTCTTCACTAATATTTGGTATATCTCTTGTTATTTCCTCAGTTCCTAATTTTGTGTCCCTAGACATTAATTCATATTCTTCTATATGAACTGAAGTAAAAACATCATCTCTTACACATCTTTCAGAAATTAAAATTGAATCTTCAAAATTGTAACCAAGCCAAGGCATAAATGCTACGGTTACATTTTTACCTAAAGCTAATTCACCTAATTTTGTAGATGGTCCATCAGCTATAATGTCTCCTTTCTTAATAAAATCTCCGACTTTAACTAGGGGTTTTTGATTTATAGTGGTGTTTTGATTTGATTTCTGAAACTTGAGTAAATTATAAATATCTACCCCTGATTTGGAAAGATCTTTTTCGGACGTATTAACAACTATTCTCTTTCCATCAATTTTATCAACGTTACCATCTCTTTTAGCTATAATTGTTACTCCTGAATCAATAGCAACATCTTGTTCAATTCCAGTTCCAACTAGCGGTGATTCTGGTTTTATTAATGGGACGGCCTGCCTCATCATGTTTGACCCCATTAAAGCTCTATTGGCATCATCATTTTCTAAAAAAGGTATAAGAGAAGCTGCCACTGATACCAATTGTTTTGGAGATACGTCTACATATTCAACTGTATCAGGTTTTGACAAAATAAAATTAAGTGATTTTCTACATGAAACTAATTCTTCGGTAAAATGACCATTTTTGTTAATATGCGAATTAGCTTGTGCTATTGTATACTTTTCTTCCTCAACTGCAGATAAATATTCAATGTTATCGGTAACTACGCCATCTATAACTTTTCTATAAGGACTTTCTATAAATCCATATTTATTAACTCTAGAAAATGTTGCTAAACTATTTATTAATCCAATATTGGGCCCCTCAGGCGTTTCTATCGGACATATTCTGCCATAATGTGTGGGATGAACATCTCTGACTTCAAACCCGGCTCTTTCTCTAGTCAGACCACCAGGTCCCAAAGCAGAAACTCTTCTTTTATGTGTAATCTCTGATAATGGATTTGTTTGATCCATAAATTGAGATAACTGAGATGTTGCAAAAAAATCTTTCATGGCTGCTGAAATTGGTCTTGGGTTTATTAAATCCTGTGGCATTGCCGATTCAACTTCCAAAAGTGTTGACATTTTTTCTTTTATGACTCTTTCCATCCTTAAAATTCCGATTCTAAATTGATTTTCAACAAGTTCACCTACTGATCTAACTCTTCTATTTCCTAGATGATCAATATCATCGACTTCGCCTTTGCCATCTCTTAAATCAAGCATATGTTTAATTATTGCAATAATGTCATCATTACGTAATATCGTAATTTTATCATCACATTTTAATTGCAATTTACTATTTAATTTAACTCTGCCAACATCAGAAAGATTGTAGCGATTTGATTTAAAAAATAAATTATTAAAAAATTCGTTGGCAACTTCAAAGGATGGAGGCTCACCCGGTCTCAGTAATTTATATATATCATTAATTGCTTCAACCTTAGATTTATTTTTATCAATGTTCAATGTATCAATTAAATATGGACCTTTAATAATAGGATCAACATCAGCTATTTCAAGTTTATTAATATTATATTCTAATATTTTATCTAAATCATCCTGAAGTATAGGAGATGCAGATTCTAATAAAACCTCGTTTCGAAGCTGATTTATCAAATCATTTCTAACATATTTTCCTAAAAAAAATTCTGAAGAAAATAATATATTTTTTAGCCCAGCGTCAAATAATTTTTTTGCAATTGCGAAATTAATTTTAGAGCCTTTTTTTAAAATTTTTTTATCGTCTTTTGAATTAATTAAATCGTTTCTTAATTTTATGGGACGTTGATAATCTTTTGGATCAAATTTTGTTTCCCATTTTTTCTTTGTTTTATCAAAATGAAAAATTTTAAAATCATAAAATAAATCTAACATGTCATTTTTTTTATATCCTAGTGCATACAAAAAAGTCGTAATTGGTATTTTTCTTTTTCTATCAATTCTGAAATATAAAAAATCTTTAGCATCAAACTCGAAATCCAACCAAGAGCCTCTATTAGGAATTATTCTGCAATTAAAAAGTAATTTGCCGCTGGCATGTGTCTTACCTTTATCATGATCAAAAAATACTCCTGGACTTCTATGCATTTGATTTACTACAACTCTTTCAACACCATTAATTACAAATGTTCCGCTTGGAGTCATTAATGGTATATCTCCCATATAAACTTCTTGTTCCTTTGCTGATAAAATTTGTTTTGTATTTGTTTCGGGATTTATATCGTAAACAACTAAACGTAAAGTGGGTTTTAGAGATGAGGAATAGGTTAAATCTCTTTGTCTGCATTCCTCTACATTGAACTTAGGTTTTTCTAAACGAAAAGAAATATACTCAAGAGTGGCCTTATCTGATAGTTCTTCAATTGGAAAAATGTTTTTAAAAACGGAGTGCAACCCTTTTTGTAAAATAGACTCTTTTTCTTCAGATTCTTCAGATTGTCTTAAAAATTCTTTATATGATTTTTTTTGAACTTCAATTAAATTTGGTATGGATAAAATTTCCTTTAACTTACCAAAGTTTTTTCTTACACTTTTCTTCTCAGTAAAAGATAATCCCATGCTTATTCTTACATTCTATGATGTAAGTTAAATTTTAATAACAAAAAATACTATTTTAATTCTACTTTAGCTCCAGCAACTTCAAGTTTTTTCTTAGCTTCCTCAGCATCTTTTTTTGAAACATTTTTTTTCACTTCTTTTGGAGCGGCTTCTACTAAATCTTTTGCTTCCTTTAAACCTAACCCTGTAATTGCTCTAACTTCTTTAATTACGTTAATTTTTTTATCACCAATAGCAGAAAGAAAAATTGTAAATTCTGTTTTTTCCTCTGCGGGAGCGGCTGCACTAGCTACTGGAGCTGCCGCAACTGTTGGAGAAACGCCCCATTTTTCTTCCAACTGTTTTGAAAGTTCCGCTGCTTCAACAACCGTTAATTTTGATAACTCCTCGACTATTTTATTTAAATCTGTCATTGAAATACTTTCTCGAATTTATGTTTTTTTACTCTTTGCGAGCGCCAAAATAGCAATTTTTGAGCCTGGCGCAAGTAAAATACTCATTATTTTTTGCGCCGGAGCAGTTAAAATACCAGCAATTTTAGCCCTTGCTTCATTTAAAGTTGGTAGTGTGGCAATTTTTTCCACATCTTCAACAGAAAGTTGATCCTCCTCCATGATTCCGCCAATAATTTTTAAATTTGAATTATTTTTAGCAAATTTTGTTAAAATTTTTGCGGAGGTTATTGCATCTTCTGAAAAAGCAACAGCTGTTGGTCCTGAAAATAAATTTTCTAGTTTTTTAAATTTACTTCCTTCTAAAGCTAGTTTTGTAATTCTATTTTTTGTTATTTTAAAAAGAATTCCATTCTTTCTCATTTCTGCTCTTAATTCATCAATTTGTTTTACCGTTAAACCTTGATAATGAGTGATGAAAATAGAACTTTTTTTGTTAAAAAAATCTTTCATCTCCTCTATATACATCTTCTTTTTTTCTTTATTCATCATAATTTATTTTTCTAATTTTAATTTATAAGAAATGCCCATTGTTGATGTTAGAAAAGCTGATAAAATAAAATCTCCTTTAACACCATTGGGTTTTTCTTTCAAAATTGCTGAAATTAATGAATTAAAATTTTCTTTAATTTTACCATTAGAAAAACTTTTTTTTCCAATTGAAACTCCAATATTACCATCTTCATCATTTTTAATTTCTATTTGTCCTGACTTTAGTGCTTTAACAGTAGTTTGAATATTATTTGTAACAGTACCTAGTTTAGGGTTAGGCATCAAACCTTTGGGGCCTAAAATTTTACCAAGTTTTCCCATCTTTGACATCATTGACGGAGTAGCAATAAGTTTATCAAATTTAATTTTTCCTGCCGCAATATCATTAATAAGCGCTTCTGAATCAAATAAATCTGCTCCAGAATTTTTGGCTTCCGCATTTTTATTTTCCTCAGATAAAACAGCTACTCTTACTTTTTTTCCATTTCCATTTGGAAGATTTACCAGAGTTCTTAAATTAAACTCCTCCTTTTTCTTTACTAGGTTTAGAGAAAGAGAAACGTCTATAGACTCATCAAATTTTGTAGTACAATTATTTTTTACCCTACTAATAGCATCATCGATTATTAAGGGTTTTTTATCTTTTGTTGTTTCGGTTATTTTTTTGAATCTTTTTGATAATCTTTTTTTCATTACTCCTTAACCTCAATTCCCATCGATCTTGCAGAACCACTAATTATTTTTGCTGCCTCTTTTATATCATGTGCATTTAAATCATTTATCTTTTCTTGTGCAATTTTTTCAACTTGTTTCATAGTAATTGAGCCAACTATAACTCTTCCTGGCTCACTGGAGCCACCTTTTAGTTTTGCTGCTTCTTTTATAAAATATGAAGCAGGTGGAGATTTTATTATAAAATCAAATTTTTTATCTTTATATACAGTAATTACTACAGGAACAGGTTTTCCCATAAAACTCTTAGTTTTTTCATTAAAAGCCTTACAAAATTCCATTATATTTACTCCGCGTTGGCCTAAAGCGGGACCAACAGGAGGTGCAGGATTTGCTTGGCCTCCTTTTATTTGTAATTTAACATATCCTGTAATTTCTTTTGCCATATACTATGATTTTTCCACTTGATTATACTCCAATTCTATTGGAGTTGGTCTACCAAAAATTGAAACCGAAACTTTTAGTTTAGATTTATCTTCATCTACTTCTTCGACTAAACCACTAAAAGAAGAGAAAGGACCTTCGCAAACTTTTACTTGTTCACCTACCTCAAAACTAAGACTAGGTTCTGGCGTCAGCGATCCTTCTTTAATGTTACCCAAGATTTTATCAATTTCCACGTCAGAAACAGGAGCTGGATTTCCTGTTGTTCCTAAAAAACCAGTCACCTTTTGCATATTTTTAATCATATGATAAAGATCTTTGTTCATCTCCATTTTTATCAAAACATAACTAGGAAAGTATTTTTTTTTTTTTTGAACCCTTTTGCCTTTTTTAACCACAGTCACTTCGTGAACAGGTACTACAATATCAGTAATTTTGTCATTTAATTCTTTTTTTTTGATCGCCTCTTTTATTGTGTCAGCTACCTTTTGTTCAAAACCTGAAAAAGTTTGTACTATATACCAATTTATCATTTTAAAAATTAATAGTTAAAATTATGTCCAACAAAAATCTATATATTTGATCTAGTAACAAGAAAAATATTGCAGCAACACTAGCTAAAAGAAAAACCATTACTGCTCCAAGCGTAACGTCTTTTCTTGTTGGCCAAGTTACTTTGAAAGCTTCTTGTTTCACTGATTGCATAAATTTTAATGGGTTAATCATTGTTATAATTTCTATCTGGCAGGAGCGGAGGGAATCGAACCCCCAACCTCCGGTTTTGGAGACCGGTGCTCTACCAATTGAGCTACACTCCTAGTAGCTTACTTTTTAATTTTTGTTACCACACCAGCCCCAACAGTTTTACCACCTTCTCTAATAGCAAAATTTAATTTCTCATTCATAGCTATTGGAGTTATTAACTTCACGTCAAATTTTGCATCATCTCCTGGCATAACCATTTCGGTTCCTGATGGAAGTGTAACTTCACCTGTAACATCAGTAGTTCTAAAATAAAACTGTGGTCTATATTTTGTGAAGAATGGGGTATGTCTTCCGCCTTCTTCTTTTTTCAAAACATAGGCTTGAGCCTCAAACTCAGTATGAGGAGTAACTGATCCGGGTTTAGCCAACACCTGACCTCTTTCTATATCCTCTCTTTCAACACCTCTTAACAAAGCTCCAATGTTATCACCAGCTTCACCTGTATCTAAAATTTTTCTGAACATTTCTACACCAGTACAAACCGTTTTTTTAGTTTCCTTGATACCAACTATTTCAAGTTCCTCTCCAGTTTTTACTACACCCTGTTCAACACGTCCTGTTGCAACAGTTCCTCGTCCTGATATGGAAAAAACATCTTCAACAGGCATCAAAAAAGGTTTGTCTTTTGGTCGCGTTGGTTGAGGTATGTGTTCATCAATTGCTTTTAATAGTTCAAGAATTGAATTTTTTCCAGTAGCTTCATCTTTTCCTTCAACAGCATTTAATGCAGATCCTTTAATAATTGGAATTTTTTTCCCATCAAATTTATAAGAAGTTAAAAGCTCACGAATTTCTTCTACAACTAAATCTACAAGTTCTTTGTCTTTTACTTGATCTATTTTATTCAAGTAAACGACTATTGAAGGAACACCAACTTGTCTAGCTAAAAGTATATGTTCTCTAGTTTGTGGCATCGGGCCATCAGCTGCATTAACAACTAAAATAGCACCATCCATTTGAGCTGCTCCCGTAATCATATTTTTCACATAGTCAGCATGACCTGGGCAATCTACGTGTGCATAATGTCTTTTATCAGTTTCATATTCAACATGTGCAGTTGCTATAGTAATGCCTCTTTCTTTTTCTTCAGGAGCTTTATCAATCTGATCATAAGCAACAAATTCTGCTCCACCTTTTTCAGCTAAAATTTTCGTTATAGCTGCAGTTAAAGTTGTTTTTCCGTGATCCACGTGACCAATCGTACCAACGTTAGCATGTGGTTTATTTCTCTCAAATTTTTTTTTCTCAGCCATTTTCTTACCTCACTAATTTCTTTTTTATATTTAACTTGGAGCGGGTGAAGGGAATCGAACCCTCACGACCAGCTTGGAAGGCTGGTGTTCTACCATTGAACTACACCCGCTTCATTCCAAACGTATCACACTCTTAGTGTTGACCAAAACTCTATTGAATTTGGTGGAGGGGGAAGGATTCGAACCTTCGAAGACCGAAGTCAACGGGTTTACAGCCCGCCCCATTTGACCGCTTTGGTACCCCTCCGATGTTTTGGAGGTTACCTATACAATAAAGCTTTATTCAACAAGGTTTTATAAGCATTCTCATAAACAAATGCAATAAATGATTTTAGCTATTAATATGCTATTAATCCTCTTTATTCGTTAAAAATATGAATAAAACTACATTTTTTATCGCTGGCAAACATGCAGTAACTGAAGCTTTGAAGAATCCTGCTCGTAAAGTAATAAAAGTATTTTTAACTGAAGATTCAAAAAAAACATTAAATAAAGAGAATCAAAATCTTAATTTGCTAGAAAATGTAAAATTATTTTTCAAAAATAAAAAAGAATTAGATCGTCTATGTAATAAAGAACAAATATCTCATCAAGGGTTGATAGCAGAAGTAGAACATTGTGAAAAAACAAATCTTAAAGATTATTTAAACTCGATAGAAAATAAAAAAAACATCACCTTAGTAACTTTAGAAGAAGTGACAGATCCAAGAAATATTGGTTCAATAATAAGAAGTGCCACATCTTTTAATATTGATGGATTAATTATTAAAGAAAGATCTTTTCCTAGTGAAAGCAAACTTTTGTATAAAAGCGCAAGCGGTTGTATGGAACACATTAATATATTCGGAGTTTCTAATATAAGCACTACATTAAAATACTTAAAAACTAAGAATTTCTGGATTTGTGGTTTTGATAAAAATGGCGAAAAGGACTTTACGGAACATGATTGGAAAGGAAACAATGTATTATTATTTGGTTCAGAAGGTTATGGTTTAAAACATCAAACAATAATAAACTCTGATTTTTTGCTTAGAATTAACATAAATAGAAAAATTGAAAGTCTTAATATTTCTAATTCGGCCGCTGTAGTGTTTCACTATATTAATAATTTGAAAAAAATAAGATAAATTTATTTTTTTACAACAAATAGAAAACTCAATCTTTATATCCAAAACTAATAAAAAATAAATTTAATGTGGATAGATTGTTGTATGCTCTTTCTCTTTAAATTTTTTTTGTTCCCAACGATTCGTAGTATCTTTTGATAATTTTAGAGAATTTCTATAATTTGTAAGGTAGTGAATTGCCGAAGTAATAAATTCTTTTGGTTTTAATTTATAAGCCATTCCTTTGCGTGTATAATATCCGTCAAGAATATTTCCTAAAGACCAGAATAATTTCCTAAATGGTAAATATAATAATGGTCTTACTATCCAAATTAACCAAGGATGCTGAGTTAGCAAACTAAAAAAACATCTTAAATTATAAATTTTTCTTTTATCACTTTTTTTTTTGAATTTTAAAACTGAACTATCCCAATAAGTGCTTTCTAATTTATCAAAATTTCCATCAAAATAACCACCGTTAATAGCATACTGTGTCATTCGCAAACCAGGATAAGGTGCAAAAATTGAAGCATTAGATATTTCTGGTTTAATGTCCATGTTCAGTTTTAATGTTTCCATAGCCATTTCAAATGTTTCTCCTGGATTGCCCAAAACATTTTCTGTTAAAAGTTTAACTTTATACTTTTTTAATAAATTTGCTGCTTTGTATATTGATTGTAAAGTCTGCTCACGTAACATTACGGTATTCCGCATATATTCGTTTCCAGATTCAATACCACAATGAACAAGAGACAGACCCGCTTTCGATAATACTGAAATAATTTCTTCATCCATATGATCGAAACGAGCATTAATACTAAATGGAACACCACAACGTTTGGCATATATCTTAGCAAATTCAAGTGTCCATTTTTTGTGTATTGTAAAAACGTCATCAACAAAAGCCACGGTCTTAATGGGTACACTTTTTTGCAACCATTTTATTTCATCTACAATTGAATCTGGTGTTCGAGAAAAAAATACTTTTTTTTCACCTGCTTGTTCTTTATACATTTTGTTGTAAGAATGATTAAAACAATATGTACACTTATGTGGACATCCGCGATGAGCAAGAAAAGATTTAATTCCATGATTTTTCATTAATGGATACTTATTAAAGAAGAGATCCCGAGCTGGATAAGGTACGTTATCCAGATTATGTATACGTGGACGCACCGCATTGCGATAAATTTTTCCATTTGTTTTAACCCAAAAATTTGGAATATTTGCTGGTATTTTTCTTCCAGATTTGTCAAATGAATTCGCAAAATCTAAAATAGCATATTCTCCTTCGCCAACACAAACTGCATCAGCATAACTTTCTTCAATTATTTTGGGGAAAAAAGTAGAGTGAGGGCCGCCCCAAATTATTGGAATATTTAATTTTTGTTTAACTGCATTAGCAATATTTATATATTCCAGATGACTTCCAGTTATTACACTAAACGCAACTGCATCTGGTTTGTATTGCTCTAGTTCTCGAAGAGTTTTATCTAAATTATTATCAACAACAAAAACATCAACCTCATGTCCTCCATGTCGAAGACTTCCAGCAACTAGCGCAATACCTAACGGTACTGCAAATTGAATTATATCTTGAACAAACGCAACTCTCATTTTAAATCACCAAAAAAAGTATCGTACTTAGGTAGCTAAAAATTTCTTGTATCATATATAAAATTATAATCACTAATGTACATAATTAAAGGTATAAACTGGTATTAAAATATAAGTATTTTATGAATTTATTGTTTTTTATTGAGTAATAAAATCTATTTTATTGTTTAGAATCCAAAAGAATTAGAAATAAACTTATTTTTTAAACTTCACTTTACTATCACCAATATTCTCAAACTTAATTTTATCTTTAATTAAGTTATATGGACCTTGTTTAATTTCTAGCATTTCTATATTCTTCAAAACTTTAAACCCGTGACCTCCTTGAACCAACATTATTATATCTTTTTCCTTTAAAATTTTACTAAATAAATATTTTTTAAATCGATTATAAAAATCAATACGTAGAATACCTTTTAATAATAAAATTACTTCTGTTGTATAGAAAATTTTGGTTAATCTTTTTTTATGCAAATGTGGTTTAATAATATGCTGCTTTTTATGCTTCATGTAACCAAACTGCTGTATTGCATTATTGGGGGTAAAAAAAGTTATCCCTTTTTTATTTCTATATTTTCCTCTAACGATTAAGGCTAATAATTTTTTTTTATAAATTATTTTTTCTATCATTAATTCAATACACAAATATAATTATGTTACGTAATAAAGGTTTTGTTTACAAATATATTATCTGTTACCTTAAGATCACTTAAGAAACTAGCGGATTTAATTTGATATTTTTTTTTCAGTTCAAAATTATTAGAATTCAAGAAATCAAATACACTTTTTTCTTTTTCACTAAATTTCTTTTTAGTTCCAGCTATTTCTGTATATATTAAATATATTTTATTTTCTGACAATAATTTTTTAGCACCTTTTAAAACATTGAGTTCGTTGGATTCGGCATCAATTTTAAGTACATCAATACTTTCAATTTTTTCCTTAAAACAAAAATTATCTAAAGTTTGTGTTTGGACAATAATCTCAGAAAAATCTCCAATTTTTTTATATGGTTGTAAAATTTGCATAACAATTTTTCTAGTTCTTTTCCAGACTTTATCATCTTTTACCAATTTGATTAGACTAGAACCAGACGATTCAAAAAAATTATTTAAATAAAATTTTTTATGTAAATTTGAGTTATCAAGTGCCAATTCATGATATTTAATTTTTTCATTTTTAAGTAACCTTCTTAAATAATTTTTTACGTTTGGATTGGGGTCAAATAAAAAAAAATTAAATTTCATTCCTAATTTATATCCGCATTTAATTAATTTTTTAGTGAAAGTTCCTCTAAAGCAACCAACATCAAATACAATATGATTTTTATTATCTAAATATTTTACGATTTCTTTTTCAACCGGGTTCATAAAAAATTTATTTAATAGGTAATAAATTACACGCTGCATTATAAATAATTTAATTTTTTCTTCTCATTAAAGTTGCAAATATTCGTAAAATGTACATGAAGCCTAGATACGAAAATTTGATTAAGTTTGGTGAAGATTTACTATCAGAATCGTCTTCGTCTTTTTTTTGAACATAGGAAATTTCTTTTATTTTAAATCCCTTTTGATGAACATTGTACAAAAACTCCAAGAAAAAATCTCCGTAGCCGTAGCCTAAAAAAGTTACTTCATCTAAAACTTTTTTTTTCATTAAAAAAATTGAACTAGTAAAATCTTTTATAGGAATTCTAAATATCACTCGACACAGAATGTTAAAATACTTGCTACAAAAAGCTCTTAAAAAAATTCTGTTGTCTCCTCCACCTTCGATAAATCTTGATAAAATTATTAAGTCGCTGCCAGTTTCCAATTCAGCAATCATTTCATTAAACCTTGGGGTTAATTCGCTCATATTTGTATCAATCCATCCAATATAATCACCTGTTGTTTCTATTATTCCTCTCACAAAAGCAGAGGCTAGGCTTCGGCTTTTTTTTCTGAAAACCACTTTATATTTATTATTGTGATTTAATTTTTTTAGAATTTCTACTGTCCCGTCCGAAGAAAAATCATCAACTATGACCAATTCTAGATTTGGAATATTCTTTTCCAATTCAGTTATTATATTTTTAATATATTTTACTTCATTATAAGTACATAGAATAATTGAGGTCTTTGCTGACATTATTTCCCGTCCATCTCAATTTCTAAATCATTGTTCATCATAATAGATATTAATTTATCTAAATTTGTTCTGATTTTAAAATTAAACGCCTTTTTTGCTTTAAAAGTATCACCAACCAGTGAAGCGGTTTTAGATTTTCTTAATAATTTTTTATTTATTCTTAAATAATTTTTGTAATTTAAACCAACATATTTAAAACACTTTTTAGCAAAATATTCAACACTATAACTTTTTCCCGATGCAATAATAAATACATCTGGTTTTGAAAGCTGCATAATTTTAAAGGCTGCTTGTACATAATCTTTAGCATAACCCCAATCAATCTTGATTTTTACATCCCCCAAAAATAATTTTTTTTGTTTACCGTAATAAATTCTAGCTACTGCTTTTGTTATTTTTCTAGTGACATATTCTTCAGGTCTGATTTCAGATTCATGATTATAAAAGATAGCTCCATAAATTTTTAATCCATATATTTCTCGATACATTCGACAAGCATAATAAGCTGTTACTTTCCCTAACGCATATATACTTAAAGGTGAAAAAATTTCTGATTCGTTTTGCTTTTTTTTACGACTATTACCGAACATGTTAGACGAAAACGGTTGAAAAAATTTAGAATGGGGAGAACAATTTTTAATTATCTCTAAAATCTTAACAACAGCACTAGCAGTAACATCAAAAGAATATAGCGGTGCATCAAAACTCCACCTGACGTGATCCTGATCAGCAAAATTATATATTTCATCGGGTTTGATTTTTTTTATAATTCTTTCTATAGAAACAAAATCCAATAAATCACCATGATGTGCAAAAAAATTCTTTTTATGAAGTAAATCTCTAATATTATTTAAATTTCCTGTTGACGATTTTCTAACCAAACCATGGACAAAATATTTTTTTTCATACATGAGCTTAGCCATAAGAGAGCCATCTTGACCTGTTACTCCTAATATAAGTATTTTTTTTCTTTTATTCATGATATTTAATTAACTTAAATTTTGGAAATGCTAAAATAAATGAACCTCCTTCTTTTAACCATTTTTTTTCCCTCTTGACAAACTCTTTTATAAAGCCCCAAGGAGTAACAAAAAAGTAATCGGGTTTTAAATCTCTAGCCTTTTTTTCTGATATAATTTTTATACCTGAGCCTATCGTATATCTTCCCCATTTTTCTGGACTTCTTTCAGCAGCAAAAGGTATCTTTTTATGATTCAACCGATAATATTGCAAAACTGTATTACCTTTTGTGGACGCCCCGTACAAATAAATTTTTTTATTTTCACGGATTTTTTTATTTATAAATTGAACAATTAATTTTTTATTCCTCTTCACTCTATTTACAAAGCCTTTCATAAGTTTTAGGATATTTTCATTTGGTAATTTAATGCTGCCTTTATTAAATTTTCTGCAATATATACGATAACTTCCGCCATTTATATCGTTTTTTTCAATTCTAAATATTTCCATTCCGTTTTTTTCAAATAAATACTTAATTGACTTTAATGAATAAATTTCAATATGCTCATGACATATATTTCCTAAATCATTCTTTTCTATCATTGATTTTAAACACATTAATTGTGCAATAAATATGCCATTTTCATCAAGTGAATCAGCGGCATCTTTAATAAATTTATTGGGTTCTTCTAAATCGTAAAACATTCCAATAGCAGTAATAATTTTTGGTCTCTTTAAACTGTTTTTTATAAGAATTTTTTCTAAACTTTCTTTAGACCAAAAATCATTTAAAGGAAAATTACAATTTTTCTTTAAAAATCTCTGTAAATTTTTTGCAGGCTCGCAACCTATAGTTATAAACTTTTTCTTTTTATAATAACTTAATAAAGTTCCATCATTAGCACCAATATCAAGTATCACATCATTAGTATTTATTTTTACATGCTTTAGACTTTCTGTAAAAATGTCATGAAGACCCATTTTCATAGTTTTTGTCACGCCTGATCGATACCAATAAAATCTTTTATACATAATTTCTTGAGGAGCTATATGAGACAACTGGATAAGGGAACAGTTATTACAATAGAACAAATTTAATGGTGCTTTTAAACCTTTTTTTATATCCTTTTTTTTTACAAAATTGCTTACAAATAAATTTCCAAGTGAAAATATTTCTTTAATTTTTTTATTTTTACAAACTAAACAATGATTTATTTTTTTAGTTTTCAATTCCATTTAATTTATTGATATACTAATTTTAGTAATGAGTAAAAAAAAAAAATACATACCACTTCTTATATTATTTATTTTCGCCATTTATTGTAGCCTTACAATCGGTCTATCTTTGGATGAAAAATATCATTTATTACAGGGTAAAATTACTTTTGATTATTTATTTTCGTTAGGTAATATTGATATAGATCTAGCCAGACCTTCTACCATTATTGAATATGAAAAATATTATTCGACATTTTACTGGTCTTTGCTTTATTTTGTAACTGAAATATTTCCCTCAAAATATGAAACTGAAGTGAATCATTTAGTTAATTTAATTTTTTCACTTTCAACAATCTTTGGCATTGGAAAAGTTAGCAAGGAATTGTTCAATAAAAAAGTCGGCAAAATAATATTTATAATATTATTTTTTTATCCAATTTTTTTTGGACATATGTCAATTAATAGTAAAGATACCATTCTTGCTTTTAGTCATGTGTGGATGCTTTACTTAATTTTAAGATATTTAAAAAAACAAGAGTTTAAAAAAAAAGCGAATAAATATTTAATTTCTTTAGGTTTATTAGCCGCTTTATCTACGGGAATTCAACTTGCTTTTTTAGCTTCTCAAATACCAACAATTTCATTTATTTTGATTGAAATTTTTTTCCTAAAAAAAATTATCAACAAAAATTTTTCTAAAAAACGCTTTTTATACGATATAATTAAATGTTTTTTAGTTTTTTACTCAATACTAATATTGTTTTGGATAGATGTTCATCAAAATATTTTGATTCAACCATTTCACATTATCTTGGAATTTATTTCCTCAAATTTCAGAACTGGTTGGCCTTATATTTTACTTAATGGAAACTATTATTTCTCTTTTAAAGACGTGCCTTCAATGTATTTTTTAATTAACTTTATTTATAAATCTCCTGAATACATTCTGCTAACATATCTACTTTTTTTAATTTTAATTATTAATTCAAGAAACTTTTATAAAAAAAAATTTAAATTTTTTTATTATAAATTATCATTTATTATTTTTATATTAATTTTTCCAAACTTAATGATGCTTATAATATCATTTCCAGTTAACGATGGATTGAGACTCTTTTTATGGGTTCTGCCTTATTATTGTATTATTCCTGGATTAACACTTTACTACTTAATCGAAAATTTTAGCTTTATAAAACCAAAGATAACATTACTGGTTTTATCATTGTTTGTTATTTATTATTTATTCAATTTTCTGTCAATTACTCCATATCATTACACTTATTTAAATATTTTAAACGGCAAAAGTGAGAACAGATATAAAAAATTTGAAAATGACTATTGGGCAACTTCTATTGGCGAACTTATTAAAAATGCAAATTTTAAAACTGATAAAGTTATAAAAATTACCACATGTGGTTTTATCAATACAACTCCAAAACATTATTTGAAAAAAAGACCGAATTTAAATTACAAATTTGTTACACATAATGAAGCAGATTATATAATAATGACAAATAGGGTATCGAGACGTCATGGAATGTTAAATTGTTTTGATATTTTTAAGGGCAACGATATTGCTACTGTTAAAAGAAATGGCTTGATTTTATCTGTAATTAGAAAAATTAAGGCACAAAAATCTTGAATTGTTAATCTAAA
>Ga0187833_10000619_pt1 | contig 41174 bp, 51 predicted proteins | sample ETNtaG_37_FD_167968 | JGI IMG/M metagenome (GOLD analysis project Ga0187833, IMG submission 167968) | Marine microbial and viral communities from oxygen minimum zone, Eastern Pacific Ocean - ETNP2014_SV_400_PacBio MetaG (Illumina Assembly) | ecosystem: Environmental > Aquatic > Marine > Hypoxic...
ACTCTTTGATCCAATTTTAAAAAAAATAAAATTATATCCAAAAGTATTGACAATAGATCGCTAATAATTTTTCAAAAAAATTTAAAAATAGACACTTCTGTTAAAATTATAAATTTATTAAATAATAAATCAATAATAGTAACTGTCGGTTCCAAAGCAAACTATCCTGATTTTTATAATTCAGTTATTTCAAAACGAATTTACAACGAACTAGAAATTGACGATCTTGAACCTTATGTTGAGTTAGTAGCATTAAATAAAAACTCAGTTTTTATAGCAAATAAAGCAAAAACTTTTGATGAAGAAAAAGAAGTAGCCAACAAAGCGCCAGTTGATGGCGTTACTATTAAGAACTTAAATGAAATTACTAAAAAAAAAAATGATATAAAGAAACTAAATACATTCAATTATATTATTAAGATAGCCGATTTTTATTTTAAAGATTCTGCAACATTAATGGTCAAACGAATTAAAGAAGAAACTAAAGTAAATAAAGTTAAAATTATGAATATTTCTAATACATCTTTTAGAGTTTATCTTGGTCCTTATAAAGATTTGAATTCTCTACAAAAAGCTTTTAATGATATAATTATAATCAATTTTGAAAATATTGAATTAATTAAACAATGAAAAAATTATTTTTTTATATAAATTTATTTGCAATTGTTTTTTTGTTTTGTACTCCAGTAAAATCTGAATTTAATGTAAAAGCTAAAACTGCAATTCTACAAGATTATTTGTCTGGTGAAATTCTTTATGAAAAAAAACCAGATCTTTCCATATTCCCAGCCTCTATGACAAAAATAATGACTACGATAATTGCCTTTGATTTAATTAAAAGCGGAGATCTTAGTCTTGAAGATAAATTTTTTATTTCGGAAAATGCCTGGAGATTGTCGCAAGCTGGATATTCATCCATGTTTATAATGGTTGGGGATCAAATTTCAGTTGAAAATCTTTTAAAAGGTATAATCATAGCTTCCGGAAATGATGCTTGTATAGCGTTGGCAGAAGGAATAGCTGGAACTGAAGAAGAATTTGTAATCTTAATGAATAATAAAGCTCAAGAGTTAGAAATGAATAATACTAAATTTGCAAATTCTTCGGGGATAAATGCTGCTGATAATTATTCTACAGCAAGAGATATTTTAACAATGTCAAACTACTTGATAAAAAATTTTCCAGAATATTATGAATATTTTAAAGAAAAAGAATTTACTTGGAATCGAACAGGCGGAGATCCAATTACTCAAGGAAATAGAAATCCACTTCTTTATAAGAATATAGGTGTTGATGGTATTAAAACGGGCTACCTTTCTTATGAGAAATATTCTTTAGCTTCATCGATTAAAAGAAACGAAAGAAGATTAATTGCAGTTGCAAGTGGATTTGAAACAAAAAATTTAAGATCTAAAGAGTCTGCTAAATTACTAACATGGGGAATTACAAGCTTTGACACAATTGAAATTGTAAAGAAAAATAAAAATTTAATTGAATTAGATGTTTGGCTTGGTAATAAAAAAAAAGTTGGCGCTTATATAAATTCAGATATTTATAAAACAATTCCCAAAGCTAGAAAAAAATACCTGAAAACTGTAGTGGAATATTATGGTCCAATTCTAGCTCCAATCTACAAAGATCAAGAAATAGGAAAAATAAAAATATTTTACAAAGATGATCTCCTAGACGAGCACGTTCTCTTAGCAACAGAAAATATTAAAAAACTTAATATTTTTTACAGATTAATAGTGGCAATAAATTACATAATCTGGGGTGATGTCTAAAAAACCAATAATAGTTTTTGAAGGTATTGAAAGTTCAGGTAAGACTTTACATATAAATAATATCGCAAGATATTTAAAAAAAATAAATGTAAAATTTATAAAAATACGCGAGCCAGGAGGATCAAAAAATGCTGAAAAAATAAGAAAAATTATTTTAAATAATAAATCAAATTTTAATAAATATACGGATTTATTATTATACATGGCGTCAAGAAGTGAAAATGTTGAAAAAATAATTAAAAAAAATTATAGAAAGAAAATTATATTAATTGATAGATTTATTGATTCTACATTGGCTTACCAACATTATGGTATGGGAATTAACAAAAAACTAATAATTAATTTAAATGAATTTATTTTAAATAAAATAAAACCTGATTTCATTTTCTTAAATGTTGTTAATAAAGAAAATCTAATACAACGATTAAATAAAAGGCTTAATAAAAATAGATATGATAAATTTAAATTTAATTTTTATAATAAGGTCCAAAAGGGATTCCTCAAAATAGCAAAAAATAAAAATAATTATTTAATTATTAACTCAAATAATGAAATTCAATACAATAAAAATTTGATATTAAAAAAAATAAAAAAATTAATTTAACTATGGAAAAAATACCAAGATTACAAAAAAATTTATATGGGTTTAATGATATTTTTTTAATTCTAAAAAATCTTTTTGAAAAAAAAAAATTGTCTAATAAAATATTATTTTCTGGGCAAAAAGGAATTGGAAAATGCACTTTTGCTTATCATTTATCAAATTATATTTTGTCGTTAAATGAAGTAAATCCTTATGATTTTAATAAAAAAGAAATTAACTATAATAATAAATCTTTTAAATTAGTTGCTAATAATTCACATCCTAACTTTTTCTTAATTAATTTAAAAGATGAAAAAAAAAGTATAGATATTTCACAAGTTAGAACAATGATTAATTTTACTAACAAAACTTCATTTGATGATGGTTATAAAATAATTCTAATTGATAATGTTGAAAATTTAAATATTAATTCTACTAATGCTCTTCTTAAAATTATTGAGGAACCAAATAATAACGTAATTTTTATTTTAATTCATGATATTCAAAAAAAAATCTTCAATACCTTGCGATCTAGATGTATTCAATTTAAATTAGGTTTAAGTACTAACATCAAGGGAGAAATTATTAATTCTTTAACGAATGATCATTTTTATACTCAATTAAATTCTGATTTTAAAAATCATTATAATACTCCTGGCGAATATATTCATTATTATTATTTTTGTCTTGATAACGATATTGATTATATAGGCACAAATATAGAAAATTTATTAAAATTTATTTTGGATAATCTTCTTTATAAAAAAAATAATTATATTAAATATTATTTGACTAATTATATTGAATTGTTTTTCTTAAAAAAAATGAAATATTTAAAATCTAAAAATAATGTTTATTATTTATATAACTATTTTATTAAAAAACTTGATAACGCAAAAAAATATAATTTAGATTTTGAAACTTTATTACTAGAATTTAATAGTAAATTATTAAATGAATAAAAATTTTTATATTACTACACCCATATATTATCCTTCTGCAAAACCCCATATGGGTCATGCATATTCAAGTATAGTTGCTGATTTTTTTGCACGATTCAAAAGATTAGATGGATACAATGTTTATTTTCTAACTGGAACAGATGAACATGGTTTAAAAATTCAAAGAGCCGCTGAAAAAAATGGAATGGATCCTATATTGTTTTGCAACAAAATAAGCAAAACTTTTATGGATCTTTCTAAAACACTCAATCTATCCAATACTGATTTTATAAGAACTACAGAAAAAAGACATATCAAATCAGTTCAAAATCTGTGGAATATTCTTAAAAGTAAAGATGAAATATATTTATCTAAATATTCAGGTTGGTATTCTGTTCCTGATGAAGCTTATTATTCTGATGACGAAATTGAAGAGCAAAATGGAGTGAAAATTGCTAAAAGTTCTGGTTCGGTAGTCGAATGGGTTGAGGAGGAGTCATATTTTTTCAAATTATCTAAATGGCAAGATAAATTATTAAAATTTTATGAAAAAAATACTAATTTTATTTTACCCACTTCTAGAAAAAATGAAATTATAAGTTTTGTTAAAGGTGGCCTAAAAGATTTATCTGTAAGTCGTAAATCTTTCTCTTGGGGAGTTAAAGTCCCGGAAAACAATGAACATATAATTTATGTTTGGTTAGATGCTCTTACAAATTATTTAAGTGCTTTAAATTATCCAGATAAAAATAATGAATTATATAAAAACTTTTGGCCAGCAGATGTTCACATGATTGGTAAAGATATATTGAGATTTCATGCTGTATATTGGCCTGCATTTCTTCTTGCCGCTGGCATTTCTCCTCCAAAAAAAGTATATGGTCACGGCTGGATATTATCTGGTGAAGAAAAAATGTCCAAATCAAAGGGTAATATTTTAGATCCATTAGAAATTATAGATAAATATGGTTTAGATCCCTTAAGATATTATTTACTTAAAGAAGTTTCTTTTGGTAATGATGGTAACATTTCAAGAGATAAACTTGAAAATTGTACTAATAGTGATTTAGCAAACAATTACGGTAATTTATGCCAACGCGTTATTTCTTTCAATGAAATGAATTGTAATTTAACAGTACCAGAAAAAGGTGATTTTAATAAAGAAGATATATATTTACTTGATAATTACAAAAATAATCTTCAAAAACTAAGAAGTTTTATTGATGAGCAAGATCTAAATTCATATACCAGTTTTATTGTAGACAGTCTCTTTGCTGCGAACAAATACTTTAATGATCAAGAGCCTTGGAAAAAGAAATCTGATTTGATTAGATTAAATACAATAGTTTATGTTTCGCTGGAAGTAATAAGAAAAATTTCTATAATGCTTTATCCGATAATTCCAGAATCATCATTAAAAATTCTAGATGTTTTTGGTCTAAATGAAAACAATATAAATTTTGAATCTATTCAAAATCATGATGAATTAAAAATTAAAAACAAAATTAAAAAAATTGATATTTTGTTCAAAAAAATTATAAAAAATGATTGATTCACATTGTCACTTAGATCGTGATCCTCTTTATAAAAACATTGATGAAATTATTATAAGATCAAAAAAAGCAGGAATTCAAAAAATTTTAACTATTTGTACTACTAATAATAGTTATAAAAATATTCTTAAAATATTAGATATTGATACGATGATTTATGGCACTTTTGGTATACATCCACACGAAACTGAAAAAGACATTGTTGGTAAAAAAGAAATTATTGATAAAGTTATCCAACATCAAAGAATAATTGGAGTGGGTGAGACAGGTTTAGATTTTTATTATAATAATAGCGATCGAGATAAACAAATATCAAGTTTTATTACTCATATAGAAGCAAGTATAGAATTAAATCTACCCGTTATTGTTCATTCAAGAAATGCTGATAATGAAACTTTTGATATTTTAAACTCTTACAAATCTTTTAATCCAAAAATATTAATGCATTGTTTTACAGGTTCTAAAAATTTTGCAGATAAGTTAATATCACTTAACGCATATTTTTCTGCTAGTGGGATAATTACTTTTAAAAATAGCATAGATTTACAAAATATATTTAAAAATATACCTATAGAAAAATTATTAATAGAAACGGATAGTCCTTTTTTAGCACCAGTTCCTATGCGTGGAAAAATGAATGAGCCGAGTTTTATCAAGTTCATTGTTGAAAAACTTGCTGAAATAAAATCAATAGAAATTAGTGAAATTGATGAATTAACCACAAACAATTTTAAATCTTTATTTACTATAAATTAATGACAATTAAATTCACTATTCTGGGTTGCGGAAGTTCTCTTGGTATACCTAGAATTGATGGTTATTTTGGTAATTGCAACCCTAAAGAAAATAAAAATTATAGAACAAGATGCTCCGCTGTTATTACTACAAAAAATACAATTACTCTTATAGATACTTCGCCTGATATAAAGATTCAACTGTTAAAGAATAAAGTAAATAATATTGATAGAGTTTTATATTCTCATTTTCATGCCGATCAAACGCATGGTATTAATGAACTAAGATTTTTTTATTTAAAAAAAAGATATAAAATTCCAATTTATGCAAACCAAAGTACAAGAAAATATCTTTTATCAAGTTTTAAATATTGTTTCAAAAACAATATTGAATATCCTTCTATTTTAAAAATGAACACTTTAAAAAAAGTTCATTTGTTTAATGACAATAAAATCAAAATATCAATAAGAACAATAAAAGTTAAACATGGTGCTGTTGATTGCATGGCTTTCATCATAAATAAATCATGCGCATATATTAGCGATGTTAGTAAAATATATAAAAAAGATATAAATTACTTTAGGAATTTGAATTTTTTTGTAGTTGATTGTCTAAGGTACAAGCATCATCCATCTCATTTTAATCTAAAGGATGTCTTGAATTTAATAAAAATTATTAAACCAAAGAAGACAATTTTAACTAATTTGAATAATGAATTAGATTACAATGAATTAAGAAAAAAATTACCAAAGTTTGTAGTACCTGCATATGATGGTATGAGTTTTTCAATTTAATATTTTTTCTGTATCATTGTTTCTAAGTTTCATATTTTTTATGTGTAAATAATAGTAGAAAGTAGCCAAGTAACGCTGATAATAGAGATCCAGATAAAACACCAACTTTAACACCATCAATGTGCTGTGTATTTTCAACAAATGCTAAATTGCCTACAAATAAACTCATAGTAAAACCAATTCCAGTTAATATACCAACTCCATAAAAATTTAACCAATTTGAATTATTTGGCATTTGCGCAATTTTTAATTTTATTGAAACTATTGAAAATAAAAATACTCCAATTTGTTTTCCAAAAAATAATCCACATAAAATTCCCAAAGGTACGGGTGTCAAAAAGGTATTCATAGTTGCATTTTCAAGTGAAACTCCGGCGTTTGCAAAAGCAAACAAAGGCATAATCCCAAAAGCCACATATGGTGCTAATAAATGTTCCAGTTTTAATAATAGTGAAAAGTCTTTCTCATGAATACGATGAGGAATGGTTAGAGCTAAAAGAACTCCCGATATAGTAGAATGAATTCCAGATCCATGTGTAAAATACCAAAGTAAGATTCCAACTAATAAATAAGGTAAAAATTTTTTCATTCCAAACTTATTAGCGATAATTAAAATCGAAAAACATCCTAGCATTAAAACTAAATACATGTATTGGAGTTGCGTAGAATAAAAAAAAGCAATAATTATGATTGCTCCCAAATCATCAATTATTGCTAAAGCTAATAAGAAAACTTTTAGAGATACTGGAACTCGTTTTCCTAACAAAGATAATACACCAATTGAAAAAGCAATATCTGTAGCTGATGGTATTGCCCATCCTCTAAGGGTATTATCACCTTCAATATTGATGATTACATATATAATCGCAGGTACAGCCATTCCTCCTATAGCTGCAATTATAGGTAAAGAGGCTTGTTTGGGACTTGAAAGTTCACCATGAATAAATTCTCTTTTAATTTCCAAAGTTACAACAAAGAAAAATACGCACATCAATACGTCATTAATCCAATGAAGTGCTGTTAAATTTAAACCAAAATTTTGAGTACCAATTAATATATGGGTTTTTAAAAAACCAAAGTAATATTCACTTAAATATGAATTGCTTAGAATCAGAGCTAGTATTGCTGCAATAAGTAGAACTAAACCGCTTGCGGCTTCTAAATTAAAAAACCATTTAAACGGTTTTGTGAGATATTTTAACATAAATTATTTTATTAAATCTCTATAAAACAAATTTATATCTCTAAGGCTTTCATATAGGTTGTTTAAAATTGTCACAGTACTTGGAAAGACTAAATCAATTTGATGTTTAAAAGTATCTATTAACACTATTAAAACAACTATACTAATTATAAATACTAGGAAAATTTTAAAATAATTTATCTCTTTATTTTTTTTAACTGAAGTTGTTGATTTCTTCTTATTAATTTGAATATTTTGTGTGGATTTTTTTATGTAATTTTCATGGTCACTTGATAAGTTTCGATATGGTTCAACTAAACTTATTTCATCTTTATCTTCATTGATAATTGGTTCAATTTTTAAAGGTTTTTGATCATTTTTAATTTTTTTGAAATACCATTTGTAATCACAAATACCGCACTGAAGTAATCTACCTTTTTCAGGTATTAGATCGTCATTAATTTTAAAATTTTTATTACAATTTTCACAACTGATTAGCATATTATCTTATATAGTAGATTCTAAAAAAATTCTTATATTTTTACCATTGTTTATGCTTTGAAATTCATAATAACTGCTGTAATAGTATCACAGTCGGGGCGTAGCGCAGCCTGGTAGCGCATCTGGTTTGGGACCAGAGGGTCGCAGGTTCAAATCCTGCCGCCCCGACCATTTTATGAAGAAAGCAAAAATATATAAACCTTCAAAAACAGCTATGCAATCTGGCACAAAAAAATATGACAAATGGCTTATTGAATTTATCACTGAAGACACTGGTATTAACCCATTAATGGGATGGGAAAGTTCTACAGATACTTTTAGTGAATTAAAGTTGGAGTTTTCAACAAAAGAATTGGCCGTTGAGTATGCTAAAAAGAACAAAATTGTATTCGAATTGATCGAACCTAATTCAAAAAAAATCGTAAAAAAATCATACTCAAATAATTTTACTAAATAAATGTTTAAATTTTTTACTTCAAAAAAATGGTTTAAGTGGAGTATTTTTGGATCAATGTTTATATTGATATCTACTTGGTACCAAGTTCAACTTGATGTTAAAATTAATGAATGGTTCGGTGAATTTTATGACACTTTACAAAAAGCTCTTACTACACCTGGTTCTGTAACTGAAACTGAATTTATTGCTTATTTATTTACTTTTGCAAAAATTGCTGGAATTTGGATATTAATTGCAGTGTTTACTGGTTTTTTTACAAGTCATTGGGTTTTTAGATGGAGAACTGCAATGGCAGATTATTATCACGAGCAATGGTTAAAAGCTCGTTTAACAGAAGGAGCTTCACAAAGAGTTCAGGAAGATACATTAAAATTTGCAAGAATTATGGAAGGACTTGGTACAGGTCTACTGGATAGTTTAATGACTCTTATTGCTTTTACTCCAATACTTTGGGGGTTATCTAAACAAATTGATCTTCTGCCATGGATTGGTGAGGTTGATCATGCTTTAGTTTGGGTTGCAATAATTTCAGCTTTAGGAGGAACTATTTTATTAGCATTAGTCGGAGTGAAACTTCCAGGAATAGAATATGATATTCAAAAAGAAGAAGCTGCTTATCGTAAAGAATTAGTAATGGGTGAAGACGATCCAATTCGTGCAGCACCACCAACGATTGGTCAATTATATAACAGAGTTAGAGGAATACATTTCAGAGCATATTTCAATTATTTATATTTCAATGCTGTTAAATGGAGCTATTTTCAAGGAATGGTAATTGTTCCATATTTAGCTTTGGCACCAACTATTGTTACTGGTGCTATTACACTAGGTTTTGTACAACAAATAACAAGAGCTTTTGGTAGAGTTGAAGGTTCTTTACAATATTTAGTAAAAAGTTGGTCAACAATAGTTGAATTTATTTCAGTGTGGAAAAGATTAAGCGAATTTGAAAAAAAGCTTCATTCAGGTAAAGTTGAACATTATACAGAAACTGTTTAATGACTTTAGACACAAATTTAATTGAAGTATTTGAAAATATAACCTCCAAAGCTGCTTTGGCTTCGTATAATTTTGTTGGTAAAAAAGATAAAAAAGCTGCAGATAAAGCTGCAGTAGATGTAATGCGAAACCTTCTAAACAATTTAGATATAAGGGGTAAAATAGTAATAGGAGAAGGTGAATTAGATAAAGCTCCTATGCTGTATATAGGTGAAAAAGTTGGCTCTGGAAAAGGTTTGGAATTAGATATTGCAGTTGACCCTCTGGAAGGTACTAATTTTGCTGCAAATAATTTACCTGGAGCTTTGTCAGTTATGGCAGTGGCTGAAAAAAATAATTTATTTCATGCACCCGAAACTTACATGAATAAAATTGCTGTAGGAAGTAAAATACCAAGAAATGCCATAGATTTAGATAATTCGCTAAAAAAAAATATATACAATTTAGCAGATTGTAAAAATAAGGACGTAACAGAACTTACAGCATGTTTATTAGATAGACCAAGACATAAAAAAATTATTGATGAATTAAATGAACTCAAAGTTAATTTAAAATTAATCACTGATGGTGATATTTCTGGAGCTTTGTTAGTTTCAAATGAAAATTATGGAGTTGATATATTTATGGGTATAGGTGGAGGGCCAGAAGGGGTTTTGGCCGCATCTGCACTTGACGCCTATAATTGTAATTTTCAAGGAAGATTTTTATTCGAAAAGGAAAATGATATTTCTAGAGCAAAAAGTATGGGTATCAAGGAATTAGACAGAAAATATGAGTTAAATGAAATTATTTCAGGAGATTCAATATTTTGTGCTACAGGTATAACCTCAGGCGAATTGATTAAAGGTATTGAAATAATTGATAATACATACATTTCAGAAACTCTAATTACACATAAAAATTCTAATACAAAGAAAGTTATAAAAAGAACAGAAAATATAACTTTATGATTTCAGTCTCCAAAAAGATATGGAGTGAAAGAGAAATTAAAAAAAGAATAATTGAAAAAGTTTCACAAGATTACAATTTAAGTCCGATTCTAGCTAAATTAGTTGCTGCCAGAAACTTTACAGACAATGAAATTTACTCGATCAAAAATAAAATAAATTTTAAAAACTATTTCATAAAAAAAAAGGATTTTATTTCAGCAAGTATAATTATTGAAAATTCAATTAGAAATAATGAAAAAATATGTATATTTGGTGATTATGATGTTGATGGCTCATGTTCAACTGCTCTTATAATTATGTTTTTAAAAAGTGCAAATCATCCTTTTTTTTATTACATTCCTCACAGAGAAAAAGATGGTTATGGACCTTCTACTAAAATATTTTCAAAATTAATAAATAAAAAACCTAAATTAGTAATCATGGTAGATTGCGGATCTAATTCAAAAAAAACGATAGATTTTTTGAATTCAAAAAAAATTAAAACATTGATTGTTGATCATCACCAAATTTTTAAACCTTTTCCCTTAGCAAACGAAATAATCAATCCTCATAAAAATAATGAATATAATAATTTTAATTATTTATGTGCTACAACATTAACATACTTTCTAATTGATACGATTTTACAAAGAAAAATAGTAAATGCAAAATTTAATTTAAAATCATATTTAATATTAGTTTTGCTAGCAACTGTCTGTGATATAATGCCTTTAAGGGATTTAAATAGAATCATAGCAATTAATGTTTTAAATAATATCCCTAATTATTATTATTCTACTTTTAAATATTTCGTAAACACTTTATTAAAAAATAAAAAAATAAATATAGATATTCTCGGTTTTTTAATTGGTCCTATTTTAAATTCTGGTGGTAGGCTTGGTCACTCTGATTATGCAGTAAAACTTTTATCTTCAAGTAATGAAAAAGAAGTATTAAAAATTTGTAATAAATTAGTTTATTTGAACGAAAAAAGAAAACAAATTGAAACGAAAATAATGAAGAAAATAAACTTAAAAGAAATAAATAATAAATCAAATGGAGTTATATTTATTTATGATTCAACTTTTAAAGATGGTTTAATTGGCATAATTGCATCTAGATTAAAAGAAAATTTTAATAGACCTTCGTTTGTAATGACAGCATCTAGCACATTAATAAAAGGATCTGTAAGATCAACATTTAACTTTGACGTTGGTAAAGTATTGCGTAAAGCTGCTGATAAAAATTTAATCATTAGTGGAGGAGGTCATCAAATGGCAGGTGGATTTAAAATTAAAAAGAGTAAACTAAATATTTTTAAATCTTTTTTAGATTCAGAATTTAATAAAAAGCAAACTAATAATAATTTATTTTTTTTTGAATCAAAATTATCTCTTTCTGCAATTAATAATTTTTTATTATCTGATTTAGATAAACTTGAACCATTTGGAACTGGCAATCCTCATCCGATATTTTTATTTGAAAACCTTAAGATTAAAAATATTAAAATATTAAGAAATAAACATATTTTTAATTTGTTTATTTCTAAAAATGGCAAATCAGTTCCTGCAATTAGTTTTAATTCTCTTGATAATGAAGTTGGTAATTATCTTTTAAATTACAAAAAAGAGCTAAATGTTGTTGGTTATTTAAAAGATAATTATTGGAATAACAAAAAAAAATTACAACTTGTTGTTTTAGATTTGATTTTATAGGTAATTCGACTTGATAATTAGAATTTTTTACAATAAAAGAGCCAAATTTGGTCCCTTCGTCTATCGGTTAGGACACATGGTTTTCATCCATGAAAGAGGGGTTCGATTCCCCTAGGGACCGCCATTATGACTTATTATGTTTATCTAATAGTAACTAAAGTCAAAAATAAAACAATTTCTTATGTAGGATATACAAACAATCTATTAAAAAGGATAAGTTTACATAATGCTTCTAAAGGAGCTAAATTTACAAAAGGCAAAAAATGGAAATTAATTTATTATAAATCATATAGTTCAAAAAAAATTGCAATGAAAGAAGAATATATCCTCAAAAATAATTATAAATTAAGAAATAAAATGAAAAAAGAAAGTATAAAACACTGAAAATCTCAATCTTATTACCCTATAAAGAAAATTTTTCACCAGATTATGCTGGGGCTGTTTCTTTAAATATTAATGAAACCTTAAAAATAAGTAAATATAAAAATAACACAATAGTTTTTGGTAACACAAAATATAAGAATATATTTAATTTAAAATATAAAAATATTTCTTTAGATAAAAAGTTTTTTCAAAGTCAAAATAAAAAATATGTAGAAGAATTTATAAAATTAGAAAATAAAAGAAAATCTGATTTAATTGAGTTACATAATAGACCGGTATACCTAAGTTATTTAAATCAAAATCTTCAACATAAAACATACATTTTGTATTTTCATAATGATCCTCTCACAATGATTGGATCAAAAACAATTTTTGATAGGATTTTTTTAATGAAACACTGTTTCAAAATTATTTTTAATAGTAATTGGTCAAAAAGAAGATTTTTAGAAAGTATGCATAATGATTATGTGAACAGCGAAAAATTAGTAGTTATTAACCAATCAGCACAAAAAAATAAAGTAAACTTAAATAATAAAAAAAATATAATTACTTTTGTTGGCAAATTAAATAAATCAAAAGGATATGATTTATTTGGAAAATCCATAATAAAAATATTAAATAAATATAAAGATTGGTCTGCTATAGTAATAGGCGACGAACATCGTGACAAATTAGTATTTAGTCATAAAAATTTAGAAAAGTTAGGATTCATAAAACATAAAAACGTTTTAAATATATATAAAAAAACAAGTATTGCCGTTGTTTGTTCTAGATGGGAAGAACCCTTTGGAAGAACTAGCCTTGAAGCTTCAGCAAATGGATGCGCTGTCATAATTAGTAATAGAGGAGGGTTGCCCGAAACAATTACAAACGGTGTAATTTTAAAACAATTAAATGTTAAAAATGTTATTAAAGAAATAGAAAATCTAATTAAAAAAAAAGATTTTAGAAAGCAACTACAAATTTTATCTATCAAAAATTTTTATTTAACTCACAATTATGTTTCAAATTTAATTGATCAAATTAGAGACCAAAAATTATTATTAACTAAAAATGTAAATTTAATTTCATCAAAAAAATCCTTAAGAATTTTGCATATTACAAACTTTAATGAACGCCATAATGGAAGATTATTTTTTAATACAGGTAGAAGAATTAATAATGGCTTTATCAGATTGGGTAATAGTGTTTTAGAATTTAGTGACCGAGATATACAAAAACACTATAAATCCTACCATGATATTTCGGGAGCAAAAACATTAAATGATAAATTAAAAAAAACATGCTACAATTTTAAACCAGATCTAGTAGTTTTGGGTCATGCAGATTTAATATCACCGAATATATTGTCTGAATTAAAAGATGAATATCCATATTTAAAAATTGCACAATGGTTTTTGGATCCATTAAATAAAAATGGCCCAGATTATGATAAAAACAAAAGTAGAATTTTAGACAAATCTAAATTTGTAGATGCAAATTTTATTACAACTAGCCCTGAAGTCTTAAGTTTTTTACCCTCCAATACTTCAAATTATTTTATACCAAACCCATCTGACTCATCTTTTGAAACTCTTAATAATTATAATCGCAATTGTACAAATGATGTATTTTTTGCATTGAGTCACGGTGTACACAGAGGAAGTTTAAAATCTAGAACAGTTGATGATCGAGAAACTTTTATTAAAAACCTTATTGGACAAACAAAAGATATAAAGTTTGATATTTTTGGTGTTAACAATGTACAACCTATTTGGGCTGACCAATATTTTAAAACTATATCCAATTCTAAAATGGGATTGAACCTAAGTAGAGGTTCTCCTATAAAATATTATAGTAGTGATAGAATAACTCAAATTGCTGGAAATGGTTTAGTTACATTGATTGATGAAAAAACCGAATACAGAGATTTTTTTAATGACTCTGAGATGGTTTTTTATAAAAATATATCAGATTTATCAGAAAAAATTTCTAAAATATGTCGTGATGACAAATTAAGAAGAAGAATTGGCAAAAAAGGTAAAGAAAAATATTTAAAGCATTTTAATTCTAATTTGGTAGCAGAATTTATTATTAATAAAACTTTTAAATTCAATAATAAAAAAAAATATTTGTGGCATGATAAATGAACAAATATTTAATTTTTAGAACTGATAGAATAGGGGATTTCCTAGTTTCAGCTATTTTGATTAAATCTATTAGACGAAATGACCCCGATTCATATATTATTGTTGTGGCATCTGAAAAAAATTTTAATTATATAAAATCCTTTAAAATAGTTGATGAAGTTATATTGTTAAAAAAAGGGATTTTAAATAAATTAAAATTAATTAATTCTATTAATAAAGATGAATATCGGGCGATTATTGTTCATGACTCAAAACAAAGATCAAAAATTATTTCAGTTTTCTTAAATAAGAAAATAATAATTTCATCTAATATTGATTCAAACATTTCATATTATAGTGACATTCAAAATATATTAAATTCTTTAAAATTTAGTTTTGATAAATCTGACTTAAACACGTTAGCAGATAGATCGTATAAAGAATTAAGACTACAACAGTATACTCTCCAATCACTACCCAGATTTGAAGTCATGCTAGCAAAAATAGAAAATTTGAGTAAGGATTTCATTCTTTTTCATTTTGACGAAAAATGGATACATAATCAATATATCTCTAGTTATATTAACATAGAACCCACAGAAAATGAGTTAATTTCCTTTTTTAATTCTATTGTTAACAAAACTAACAAAAATCTTGTTGTTACTACTGGATTAAATACACCTAAAATATTAGATAATATATTTACTAATAAATTAAATACTAAAATTACTTTTTTCAATAATATAAATTTTTTAGATATTGAAAGTTTAATTGATAAATCTGAATTATTAATTTCATGCCATGGTGCACTGTCACACGTGGCTTCTTCAAAAAGTATTAAACAAATCGATATTATTGAAGAAAAAAAGATTAATTTTTATAGAAAATGGACTGATCATTTCAGAAATTACAAATCTATTAATAGAAAAAACTTCAATTTGCTTGCTAATGAAATAATAAATTTATTATGATATTTTTGCAGAAATATAATATTGATAAAAATATAAGATTTAAATCTTTTCTTCAAACCTTAGAAATTGCTAAAAATAGAAATTTAAAACTAATTGTCGAAACCGGTACTGCTCGTGGTAAAACAAATTTTTTTTTTTTTAATCAATACAATTGGAAAGATGGGATGAGCTCTATTATGTTCGCTGAATACGCTAAAAATTTTAATGGACATCTTCATACATGCGATATATCTAAAAAAAATATTGACTCATGTATAAAATTTTCAAAACAATTTTCTAATTATATAACTCATTATATTGATGACAGTGTTAATTTTTTAAAATTATTCAAATTCAAAATTGATATTTTATATTTAGATTCTTTAGACAGTCATGATCCAGAAGCTGCTTCACAACATCAATTAAATGAAATTGTTAATTCTATAGATAAACTTAATAATAATTCTTTAATTTTATTAGATGATAATGGGGGTAAAACTAAATTATCCTTAGAATTTTTATTAAAAAATAGATTTAAAATAATATTAGAAACAAAATATCAACTTTTATTAAGCAAAATCTAAAATTAAATTTTAATTTTATTTAATGCGTTATTTTTAAATAAATTTGCTTCCTGAATATATCTTCTAACCATTTGTGTTGTTTTATGTCCTGTCATTGCCATTATATATCTTTCCTCTGCACCAAATTCAGCTGCTGAAGTGGCAAAGCCAGATCTTAAACTGTGGCCTCCATATTTATTTGCATCTAATCCTGCTAATGATGCATACTTTTTAATAATTAGAGCTACACTTTTATCTGAAATATCAAATAATTTACCTGATTTGATTTGTGAATATTCAATCCAGTGATTTAATGCAAGAACTGGACAAAAAGTTTTGTTATCAAAATAGGGTATAGCTTTAATCATTCCTTCACCAGATTGATCAGTTTTTGATCTTTTAATAAAGATTTTTACTCCTTCATTTACAAACTCAATGTCACCATAATCAATATTTACCAATTCAGATCTTCTAAAACCCCCTGAAAAACCTATTAGTATAATTGCTTTATCTCTAATTTTTCCTTGGATATTTCTTGTGTCGCCTGATTCAGGCAATCCACAATAATTTAAATATTCATCAATAACTTTAATTATTAATTTTAAATCTTTGATTAATATAGGTTTTTTAGATTTTTGATTTATACCTTTAACCCTTTTAATACCTTGTAAATTTTCCATGATTATTGGATGTTTTGTATCTAAATAATGACCTTTCATCTTATGAAACACGCTTATTGAGGCGATTCTTCGCTTTAAAGTACTATATTTTGAGGTAGTGGATAAGTGAGTTAGATATAAAGATAGTATTTTAGGACTTGTCGGTATTGGATTTAAGTCATTCTTTACACAGAATGCTGAAAAATCTTTAAAATCTGCCTGATAAGCCCTTAGAGTATTAGCAGCTTTAGAGTTCCTTAAGTTTTTTAATGTTTCTAATTCAAGACTTTTTATATCAGTAACTAGTTCATTCATAATATTTTCCGATAACCATTAATTATCGGAAATTATATAATAGGTGATTTTTAATGTCAAGGATTTAAGTAAATATTGATTAAGCGACTTTTTAACGGTTGATTTATAGGATGTAAATAATATTTGTTAGGGGTAAATGCCAAAATACATATTAATTGGAATCATAATAGTTATTGCAACATTTATGATAATGAATTATTGGCCAAAACTTCGGAAAACCACTAGGAATAAGATAATTGTCTCAATATTTGGAGTTATAGGCATAGGATTTGTTGTACTTTTTTCGCTCTTAATATTTTAATTTAATTTTTCCCCACTATCCTACCCTGTGTAAAAGTCATTAAATTCACTAATAAAGTGATACATACAACCTTTACATTCTGATAAAGTAAAAAATGAATTAAGGGGCAACCCTTAACTGGCCGATTGGGGAAAAACCGAGAGGTTCAAGCCCAGGGGGCAGAAAGCTCTACAGAGCAGCGCTAAACATGTAGAGCGGAGGGCATGGCGGTAGCGCATACAACGACGTGCCAAAACTACTGTTCTTTGCACCGTAAAAAGTGCAAGGAAACAGGGTTTTTACTATTTTATGATCCTCAAAGGAACTAAATTTCAGATAAAAGTTTGGAAATTTCTTAAAACAATACCTAAAGGTAAGGCAAAAACCTACAAACAGGTAGCTATAGGTATAAATAACCCTAGAGCAGCTCGTGCTGTGGCAAATGCATGTGCTAAGAACCCATATGCTCCTAAAGTACCCTGTCATAGGGTTATTAAATCTGACGGCACCTTGGGTGGTTTTTCGAGCCCTGGTGGCACTAAAACCAAAAAAAAGATACTAAAAAAAGAAGGTTTTTCTCTCTAAAAGCTTGAAATACCAATGTTTTTTTATATAACCCCCTATTCTCTTGCTATTTTATGTTTTCTCCCCTTAGTTGTGCTTTATATAGATCTATCGCTAAATAAACACCTTCTATGCTCGTTTAAACACTATATTCGGTATATGCAAGGCTCTTCAAAATATACATATCATCATTTATTTTATCTCTAAAATTATCCTTTTTTACTCCTTTTTTTCTTATAAAATATATCAGATTATAAATATCTCATTCATTATCTGATACCAATTATTTACTTCCCCTAAAATCATTCAAAATTCTCATTTTTCTTGCATTTATTGTATTTAATTATTTTTGATATTTATTTACGCCCTATATATTACTTATTTATTTAATTTATCTTATTGATATTATTTAGATTAGATATCTATATTTAGATAATGAATACAATACTTTAAATCCTATAATTAATGTAATACATTAAAATATATATATGATATGCTTACTATATTAATTAGGCTTATTTATCATCTCTCTTCTGAAAATATAGATTCCAGAGCTTATAATTACGAATAAACCAAAGAAATGCCAGTGATCTGGAAAGTGATTAAAGAAGAAATAACCAATAATAATATTAGTAATTATCTCAAAATAGCTAAATGGAGCTAATTTAGAAGCATCTGCATATCTTAATGACAGTATTAAGAATAAATGACCTAATGAAGCAAAAAAACCAATAGCAAACATCATATACCATTCGCTAATAGTAGGCATAACCCATACAGCAGGCATAATCATAGTAGCTATAATAGCACCTACTACACCTGTTAATAAAAGAGTTAAAAGAGGATTATCTGAAGTATGTAATTTTCTTGTTACTATTAAATAAAAACCATACAAAAACCCTGTTCCTAGAGCGGCAATGCTTGCTAGATTTATTTCTACAAATCCTGGTCTAATAACAATTAATGATCCAATAAACCCTGTAATTACGGCTGTCCATCTTTTAAAGCCTACTTTTTCACCTAATAAAACTGGAGATAAAGCGGTAACAATTAAAGGAGCTATAAATGCTAAAGTAAGAGCTTTTGACAAAGATATAATTGATATTGAATAAAAAAATAAAATATTGGCACAGAATAATAATAGTCCTCTAATAAATTGTAACTTTGGTTTCTCACTCCAGATAAGATTTTTTCTAAAGAAAATTAACATAATAGGCAAAGTAATGACAACTGTAAAAAAATACCTGGACCAAGTGATTTGTAATACTGGAATAGTTGAACTCAAATATTTGGCAAAGCCATCCATAACTGGAAGCATTACCCATGCAGATAAATTAAGAATTATAGCTTTCATTAAGAAAAGTATTTTAAGGAAAAAAATACAACAATAGGAACTGTAACTAAAGACATTAAAGTAGATACAACAATCATACTAGAAATATTATCAACAATTTCTTTAGGAGAATACATAGAACCTACTAGATAACACAAAATAGCGCTCGGCATTGATGATTGAATCAATAAAACTCCAGCGGAAAAACCAGACAAATTGAATATATTAATAATTACAAATCCAATAATTGGACCAACTATTACTCTACAAATAGAAGAAATTAATGCGTTTTTTAAAGAAAATACTTTTAATTGAGTTAATGCAATACCTAAAGACATTAAAATAAGAACTATCATCGTATAAGCTAATAGCATTACAGTATTTAATACAAATTGCGGCATATCAATTTCAAAATATAAAAATGTTATTGTAAGTAAAATCGCATAAAAAGATGGACTTTTTACAACAATTTTAAAATCAAATTCTTTTTTTGCTAAAAAAATGTTTAAGGTAAAATGAAAAAAAACTACAAGAGAAGAAATTGCTGCAGCAACTCCCATACCTAATTTTCCATAAGCAAAAAGACAAATTGGAATTCCCATATTGCCTGTATTAGGAAGAATAAAGGGCGGCAATTCTCTAATATAATCCTTTTTCATTACTGCTAGAAATATAATTCCAACTATTGCAAATGCTGTAAGTAAAATTACCGCATAAATAAAATATTCAGAAAATATATCAAAAGTTATTTCAGTTGAAGTAAGAGCAAAAATTATTAGCGATGGAGTTCCAAAGTTAGCGGCATAATTAGTTGTAAAAGAGGTATCAAAATTAGGGTTTTTTTTGCCCACAATATAACCAATAACAATTATAAAAAAGACAGGAAATAATATCTCAAAAATCTTGATATATATTCCCATTAAAACAATCTTATTAAAGTAGGTGATTTCAATATATTTTTATTTGATTTAAATAACTTTAAACACTTACTTGAATTTATTTCATTGGCTTTATGAGTAATTATAATAATTGAGGCTCTTTTTCTTTTATGATCAGGTATTTGTATGACTCTTTCTATTGAAATTCTATAATTAGCTAATTGTTTAGTTATTTGAGATAAAACGCCTGGCTTATCCTTTACTTCAAAACGAAAATATAAAGAATTAATGTACTTGTTTAAATCGTAAGATTTTACACTTAATCTTTTACTTTTTGAAATCCCAAAAGGAAATTTGATATTACCCCTTAAAATAGATAAAAAATCGGACATTAGAGCAGATGATGTTGGACCTGGTCCTGCTCCTTCTCCTTGTAATATGCTCTCTCCTACTGGGTTGCCTTGAATAATAACAGCATTCATAACGCCATTAACATTGCCAATATAAGAATCTTTTCTCACTAAACATGGATGTACTCTTTCGAATAATCGATTGTTAATTAATTCTGTAATTCCAAGTAATTTTATTCTAAAGTTTAATTGTTTAGCAATTTCTATATCTTTTAATTCAATATTCTCAATTCCTTCCATTAAACATTTTTTTTTTGATATTTTCGTATTAAAAGCCAATGAAGATAAAATTCTTACTTTTGCTAAAGCATCATGACCATTTAAATCGAACTTAGGGTTTATGGCTTCTGCATATCCTAAATTTTGAGCTTTTTTCAAAACATTTTCAAATGAGTCTTTTGATCTTTCCATTTCAGAAAGAATGTAATTACAAGTACCATTTAAAATACCAAAAACTTTTGAAATTTTGTTTGTTGCCAAACCTTCTTTTATTGTTCTTAGAATTGGAATTCCTCCCGCAACAGATCCTTCAAATTCTAAATTAACTTTATTTTTTTCAGCCAAACTAGATAAATAGTCTCCATGTTTTGCTATTAAAGCTTTGTTTGGAGTTATGACATGGATTTTTTCTTTTAAAGCAGTTTCTACAATATTTTTTGAAATACCATTTGGAAGTCCAATGACTTCAAAAAGAATATCAATTTTTTTTTTTTTTAATATATCTAATGGCTTTTTAAAAAAAATTTTCTTATTTATCTTAAATCTTCTTTTTTTATTAATATTCTTGGCAGAAATTGCTTCTATTTTAATTTTTTTTCCAGTTTTAATTTCTATTTCACGTTTTTTTGTATTCAGCTCATTTAATAAATAAATGCCAACTTGTCCAAGACCAATCACAGCAATGTTTAAATATTTTTTCATATATTAATTTTTTATATTTGGATAGTCACTATTTTTAGCATAATTAATGATTTTTACTTTAAATTCTTTAAAAGATAAATCCTTATATAAATCAATATCATCAACCATAACCTTGTTAATATTTGAATTAGAACAAGAATGAATAAAAAGAAATAATAATATAATTTTTCTCATATTAAGCCTCTATTTATTTTAAAATTATAAAAAATATTCAAATTTTGTACAGCTTGACCCGCACCACCTTTTATTAAATTATCTATAGCTGATAAAATAATAATTTTATTTTTAATTTTAGTTTTACATATGGATATATGGCAATAATTTGTATTAATTACATCATTAGTACTTATTAATGAATTAAGTTTTAAAATTTTAACAAAATAATCATCATTATAATACTTTTTTAAAGTACTAAAAATTTTTAAAATATTTGAATTTTTTTTAACATCTACATATATAGTGCTTAAGATTCCTTTGAACATTGGAGATAAATGGGGTGTAAAAGAAAAATTAACTTTCTTTGTAGTAGTTAGATTAAGTTCTTGCTGAATTTCAGAATTGTGTCTATGAAATGCAACTCCATAAGCACTTATAGATTCATATAAATTTTTATTTTCATAAATTTTATGTACCCCTCTTCCTGCGCCAGAATAACCTGATTTTGAGTCAATTATAATATTATTTGAATTAATCAAATTTTTTTTTATCAATGGAATTAATGGCAAAAGTATAGAAGTAGGATAACAGCCCGGGCAAGCAATAATATTATAATTTTTTATAATTTTTTTTTTAATTTCAGGCAAAGCATAAATACTTTTTTTGATATTTTTTTTTGATCTGTGTTTAATTTTATAATATTTTAAGTAATCAGCGGCACTATTAAGTCTAAAATCAGCTGATAAATCAATTAATATATTATTATTTAATAAAAAATTTGATATTTTTTGAGCTTCACCATTGGGCAAAGCGGTAAACACTACATCTATTTTTTTCAATAGTTCTTTTTTAAATTTTATTATTTTAGGAAGTTTTATATTTTTTAATGATTTGTCATAATAAGAAAGAGTTCTACCTTGTGAAGAATTACCACATAAAAATTTTATTTTAACATTTTTATGTTTTAAAAGTAATTTAATTAGTTGAACTCCTATATAACCTGTAGAACCAACAATTAATGCATTTAGCTTTATCATATTTGGAATAACAATTGAAAATAAAAAATATTATCTTTTAGAAAACTGGAAACTTCTTCGAGCTTTTTTATGACCATATTTTTTTCTTTCAACTGATCTTGAATCTCTAGTAGTAAGTTTCTGTTTTTTTAGCGCAGGTTTTAAATTTGAGTCAAACATTAATAAAGCCTTAGAGATGCCATGAACCATCGCTCCGACTTGTCCCGTTAAACCTCCACCTTTCACATTGCATTTAACATCATAATCCGTAGGTTGATTAATTGTTTCAAAAGGTTTTAATAATTGCATCTTGTGATTTGGTCTTTTAAAATAATCTTCATAGCTTTTTCCATTAACGTAAATTTTTCCTGATCCTTTTTTTAACCATACTTTAGCAATTGATGTCTTTCTTTTTCCGGTTGCGTACTTGCTATCTTTAAAATCTAATTTAATTTTTTCTGAAGTATTTTGAATAGTTTCCACTTTTTTTAATTTCTTACTAAATTTTTATTATTAAGTTTTGATAAATCTAATATTTTTGGATTTTGTGCAGTGTGTGGATGTTCTGATCCAGAATAAATTTTTAATTTTGTTAATTGTTTTTTTGCTAAAGATCCGCTTGGTAGCATTCTTTTTACAGCTAGTTTTAATACTTCGCTTGGTTTTTTATTAAAAAGTTTTTCTGGAGTAGTTTCTTTAATTCCACCAGGATACCCTGTGTGTTTGTAATATTTTTTATTTTGAAATTTTTTACCAGTAAATTTGATTTGTTCTATATTTTTAACAATCACATAATCGCCATGATCCATATGAGGAGTAAATGTATTTTTATTTTTGCCTCTAATAATCTTGGAAATAATTGTAGCTAATCTACCAACTACAGCATTCTTTGCGTCAATTTCATACCATTGGCTTTGAATCTCGTTATTTTTAACAAATTTTGTCATGAATGCGGGATTAATACTTATAAATATATATAATGTCAATTTATTATATTTTACTTGTTTTTTTATTATCTCTTTGTTAAAAAACTGTAGCCGATTTGAACCCTATTGCTGGCTATAAACGCTAAAAAGGATTTCAAAACATTTATAGGCTAAGGGTATTTGAACTGTATTGTGTGATCAGTAAATGATAAAAATAGTAAAAAAGGAGAAACAAAATGAGTAAATCAAAAAATCCAGAAACCATTGCTTTGCATGGAGGTGAATATAGGAGTGATCCCGCAACTACATCTGTTGCGGTTCCAATCTATAGAACAACATCATATCAGTTTAACAATACTGAGCATGCAGCAAATTTATTTGCCTTAAAAGAGTTTGGAAATATTTATACAAGAATAATGAATCCAACAAATGATGTATTAGAAAAAAGACTTGCTGCATTAGAAGGTGGTTTGGCTTGTTTAACTGTCGGTTCAGGGCAAGCTGCTTCAACTTTTGCCTTATTAAATGTTTGTCAGTCAGGAGATAATTTTATCAGTTCTACAGATTTATATGGTGGTACAGTGAATTTATTTACACACACCTTGAAAAAACTAGGAATCCATGTCAGATATGCAGATCCTTCTGATCCAAAAAACTTTGAAAAACTTATTGATGATAAAACTAGAGCTATTTATGCAGAAACATTACCAAATCCATATTTGAGAGTTTTTCCTATCAAAGAAGTATCTGATATTGGAAGAAAACATAATATACCATTAATTATGGATAACACTGTTTCACCAATAATTTGTAAACCAATTGAACATGGTGCTGCTGTTGTGGTTCATTCTCTCACTAAATATATTGGTGGACATGGCACAGTTATAGGTGGATGTTTAATAGATGGAGGAAATTTTGATTGGACTGCAGATAAAAAAAGACAACCTTTATTTAATGAACCTGACGCAAGTTACGGTGGTGCTGTATGGGGTGAAGTGGTACCTCAATTAACCGGAGCAAATGTTGCATATGCTGTACGTGCAAGAGTAGTATTATTAAGAGATCTAGGAGCTCCTTTAGCACCTGATAACGCTTTTGGTATAATACAAGGATTGGAAACGGTCGCTCTAAGGATGAAACAGCATTGTTCAAATGCACAAAAAGTTGTTGATTATTTAACTCAACATAAAAATGTAGAAAAAGTTATATATCCAAATTTACACACAGATGAAATTGGAGACAGATCCAAAAGATATTTCAATGGTGGCAATGGTGGTTTAGTTGGAATTGAGGTTAAAGGTGGTGTTAATGCTGGTAAAAAATTTATAGAAGCTTTGAAAATGTTCTATCATGTTGCAAATATTGGTGATGCAAGAAGTCTTGCAATACATCCTGCAACAACAACTCACAGTCAATTAAATCAAGAAGAGCTTTTGGCAGCTGGTGTAACTCCTGGTTATATCAGACTATCAATCGGAATTGAACATCCGGATGATATTATAGCTGATTTAGATCAAGCTCTAAATGTTTCCGGAAAAACTAATTTTAAAGCAGTGAGCTAAATTTACTAAGTGTTTTTATAATAAATGTATAAATAACTACTTAAAACGATAATTGAACCCATCTGGTGTAATGAAGCATATTCAATCATTACACCACTTAATAAAGTAACAATCCCAAAAATAATTTGAATTAATATAGCGGCATCAAAAAACAAAAGAGTTTTTAAATCTAACTTCAATTTAAAATAAAATATATTTAGAAATATTATTAAAAAAAATAGTAGATAAGCTGTAATTCTATGAAAAAATTGAATTATTGAAGGATCGCTTAATACATTTACTGAAAAATAATCATTCAGCGAACTGTCGGTTGGTAAAAAAGAACCATTCATATCTGGCCATGTATTATAAATTAATCCACCATTTAGACCCGCTAGTAAGGCTCCAAGAACAATTTGAAAAACAATCAAGTATAAAATAACTAAAGTTAATTTAGATGGCAATTTAATTTTAAATTTCTTAATTTTATTAAGATCAAATAAAAACCATAGTGATAAAGACAAAATAAATAATGCAATTGAAAGATGAACCGCAAGTCTAAAATGACTAACATCAATATTTTTATCTAGTCCGCTATTAACCATATACCAACCAATAAAACCTTGAAAAACAATTAAAAAAAACAAGAAGAAATATTTTTTATAATTTATTAAAAATCCTTTATGTTTAATTGAAAAATAAATTAGTGGTATTATAGATATAATAGCAATAAATCTGGCCAACAATCTGTGTGCATATTCCCAATAAAATATTGTTTTAAATTCTTGTAAGGTCATTCCAATATTTAATAATTTGTATTCTGGAATTTTTTTGTACTCATTAAAATAATTATTCCATTCCTGCAAATTAAGTGGAGGTAAAAGACCTTTGAAAACTTCCCAAACTGTTATTGAAAGTCCCGATTCTGTTAGTCTTGTAAGTCCACCAACAAAAACAATTAATGATATTAGGGCTACAATTGTTACTAACCAAATATTTAAAGATAATATATTAATGTTTTTATTTACATTCATTCATGTAAAATATAATAATTTTATTATTATCAAATTGATTAAATGTCGCCCCAAAATAAAACAAGGCTTAAAAATCTAAGAAAACAAATAGATAGATTAGATGATAACTTAATTAAGATTTTTAAAAAAAGAACTGTTGTTGTAAAAGAGGTAATAAGAATAAAAGAATATAAGAATCAAATCGTTGATAAAAAAAGAATTAATAAAATATTATCAGATATTAAAAAGAAATCTCTAAATAATAATATTGATCCAAAAATTACAAATAGAATCTGGAAAAATATAATTTGGGCATATATAGATTTCGAAAAAAAAAATTTTAAGAAGAAATAATTACTTACTTGCTGTGAGGAGGGAGTTTTTTTTCAACAAAAAATTCATGCTTTCTTGTTGAAGGATTGTATTTTTTTGCCTTTAATTTTACTTTGGCTTTTTCTCCACCACTTGGTTTTTTCACATAATAAAAGAACGAACTATCTGGTTTGGATTCAGGAACCAATCTTACTTTAACATGAGTTTTCTTTGCCATATTATTATAATTTTTTAATTTCTTTAACTAATTTTGAAATTTTTTCAATCTTAGATTTTAAATTAATATTTTTGCTGTTTATAGAGGTATTCGAAATTTCGTCAAGATCAAAAGAATTTTTGTTTAATAAAAGCTTTTTTACACCGTTTATTGTCATCCCTTTGTCCTTTAACAAAAACTTAATTTTTTTTAATGTTTCTATGGATTGATTGTCATAATATCTCCTTTTACCTGAAAAAATTTTAGGTTTGATTTGGCTAAATTTCTTTTCCCAAAATCTAATTGTATGAGTGCTTAATTTTCCTGTTTTTTTGTTAAAAAGATTTAATAATTTAGCAACTTCTCCTATTGACTTATAAGCATTATCTTTCTTATCATTCATTCTTTAAATTAACTGATTTTTTTAATTCTTTTGAAGCTTTAAATAATATCACTTTTCTTTTTGAAATAATTTTATTTTCTTTAGTTTTTGGATTTCTTCCAATTCGACTTGATTTATTTCGTAAAACAAAAGTACCAAATTTAGATATTTTTACTTTATTGTGTTTTATCAAATTTTGTAAAATTAGCTCAAACGTATCCTCAATTAAATTTTCAGATATTTTTTTTGAATAACCAATTTGCATATACAGGGAGTTTATTATATCTTTCTTGGTAAGATTAATTCTCATTTATTAGTTTATATTTTCTTTAATCTTATTAATTAATTTTCCATTTACGATTTTTTCACATACTTTTAAAGAATTAGCAAAACCAATATAATCTGTACTTCCATGACTTTTTACTACGGGTGAATCTAACCCAAGAAATATAGCTCCATTATAAAGTCTTGGATCTAATTTTTTTTTAAATTTATTTAAATTATTAATATTTAAAAATGAAGATAATTTTCCAACAATATTTGATGTTAATGCTTCTTTAAGTTCTGAAGTAATAAAATTGGCCGTGCCCTCTGCAGTTTTTAATGCGACATTTCCAGTAAAACCATCTGTTACAATTACGTTGACTTTACCATCCATAATGTGATTACCTTCAATATATCCATGGAACTCGAATATTGGATGATTTGATTTACTAAGTTTTTGATAACTATTTTTTATTACAGAATTTCCTTTAAATTCTTCGGATCCAATATTTAACAATGCTACCTTAGCAATTTCATTTTCAAAGAGGGACCTATGTAAAGCCGATCCCATTAAAGAAAAGTCGATTAAATTTTTTTCATTGCAATCAATATTAGCACCAAGATCTAAAACAACATTCATTCCTACTTTATTAGGCCACATTCCTGATAAAGCTGGTTTGTCAATATTTTCTATCATATTTAAGTTTATTTTTGCAATAACAAATAAAGCTCCAGTGTTCCCCGCAGATATAACAATATCAGATAATTTATTTTTTACACTTTCAATAGCAAGCCACATACTAGTTTTTTTTCCTCTTCTAGCAGCAAACAAAGCGCTATCTTCTTCTTCAATTTTCTCTTCTGTATGAATCAATTCATAATTTTCTTTATTAATTGATTTATTGTGAATTATTTTTTCAATAATATATTGATTACCAAATATTTTAAAAAATACTTCTTTGTTTTTTTGATGATACAATTCAATACCTTTTATAATTTTATCAGGTGAATTGTCACCACCCATTGCATCTACTGCAATAATAATTGGTTTTAACATGTTAAATTAATCTTTTGGATCTAGAACTTGTCTTCCTTTATAAAATCCAGTTTTTAAATCTAAATGATGAGATAAACGATATTCACCAGATTTTTTATCTTCAATTATATTTTTAGAAGAGAACTTTAGATGTGATCTTCTCTTTCCAGCTCTTGATCTAGTTGTTTTACGTTTTGGTACAGCCATATATTAAAATTTAAAACTTATTACATCTTTTCTAAAATGATTTAAAGCATTATTTAATAAAAATAATCTATATTTTTCAAAGTAATTAACAAAAAAAACAGCTTCCTTATGCACTTCGATGAATTCAGAAAAAATTTTACATTTTTCTGCATTATTTACTTTTTCCCAATTTTCAACTTTATCAATTATTGAATAAAAAATATTAACATATTGTTTCATTTTTTTATTAATTATGGAATCTCCATATCCTATTTCTCTAACTGAAAGCTCTAATTGTTTAAAATTGAAATCATAAATTTTTTGAAGGTATTTCTTTGTATTGTCTTTTTTATATATTTTTAAAAAGAAAGCAAAATGAAATAAAAAAATCATTAATCTTTGTGAAAAAGAATCTTCTTTTGTTATCTTTTCAAACAACAATTTATTTCTAGTTAATTTAATTAAATTATTGTAGATATTAAGATATTCGTTTTTCATATGAAAAATTATATTATTATTTTATTTATATTTATTTTAAATTGTTCAACTAATAAAGTTAAGAATAATCATGGTGTTTTATTATTAGAAAACAAATATAATAACATTATTATAAAAAAATCAAATAAGAATGACATTTTAGATATACTTGGACCTCCATCTACCGTAAGTCAATTTGATAACAATATTTGGATATATATTGAGAGGAAAAAAACTAATCAATCAATTTTCAAATTAGGAAAACAAAAAATTGAAAAAAATAATGTGTTAGTTTTGGAGCTCAACAATAAAGGAATTCTGTCTAAAAAAGAATTATACAATCTTGACAATATGAATAATTATAAATTCACTGAAAAAAACACAGAAAAAGATATTTCACAAAATTCATTCATGTATGGAGTCTTGTCTAGTTTAAGAGATAAAATTAATGCTCCAGTAAGAAAGAGGAAAAAGAAATAATTTATCCAGCGATAAATGCTAAAAGTAATAATGCTACTATGTTTGTAATTTTAATCATAGGATTAATAGCGGGTCCAGCTGTATCTTTATATGGATCACCAACTGTATCTCCAGTTACAGCGGCTTTATGAGCTTCTGATCCCTTTCCACCATATTTACCGTCCTCAATATATTTTTTAGCATTATCCCATGCGCCACCTCCAGCAGTCATTGATATTGCAACAAACAGACCTGTTATAATTACTCCTAATAACATTGCACCAACCGAAGATAGAGCGGCTACTTGACCTCCAATTTGAAAAATAATTAAATATAAAACTATAGGCGACAATACTGGAAGCAAAGATGGCACAATCATTTCTTTAATTGCAGCTTTTGTAAGCAAATCAACTAATCTACCATAATCTGGTTTTGATTTTCTCTTCATGATTCCTGGAATTTTTTTAAACTGTCTCCTAACTTCTATAACAACGGCTCCACCTGCTCTTCCTACAGCTTGCATTCCCATTGATCCAAATAAATATGGCAACATTCCACCAACCAATAGCCCAACAACAACAAATGGATTTGAAAGATCAAAAGTTACAATCACATTTTCTAAATTAGACCCTCTTATTTGAGAGAAGAATTTTATATCTTCGGTGTAAGCTGCGAACAAAACAAGAGCTCCTAATCCAGCAGAACATATAGCATAACCTTTTGTTACAGCTTTTGTTGTGTTTCCAACTGCGTCTAATGCATCTGTTGTTTTTCTAACATTTTTAGGTAGGTTTGACATTTCGGCAATTCCTCCCGCATTATCAGTTACAGGACCATAAGCATCAAGTGCTACAACCATTCCTGCTAAAGCTAACATAGTTGTTACTGCTATGGCTATACCATAAAGTCCTGCTATAGAATTTGTAATAAGGATACCTGCTACAATAATCAAAGCAGGGATAGCTGTTGCTTCCATAGAAACCGCAAGTCCTTGAATCACATTGGTGCCATGTCCAGTAGTTGATGATGAAGCTACACTTTGAACAGGTCTATAATTAGTTCCTGTATAATATTCTGTTACCCAAATTATTAATCCGGTTATTACTAGACCAGCAATTCCACAAATATATAAATTCAAACCCGTAAAAGATTTTTCATTAATGTAATATATATTTTCCAAACCTATAACGTAATCTGTAATTGGATATAAAATAACTAAAGATGAAACTGCCGTAACTACAAATCCTTTATATAAAGCGTTCATAATATTTTTTGATTTACCTAATTTTACAAAAAAAGTTCCAAAAATTGAAGTCAATATACAAGCTCCACCGATCGTTAATGGATAAATCATCATATTTAAATCATTATGAAAAAAAATAGAAGATAGAACCATGGTTGCAACAATTGTTACCGCATAAGTTTCAAATAAATCAGCAGCCATTCCTGCACAATCACCAACATTATCACCTACATTGTCTGCAATAACGGCAGGATTTCTAGGATCATCCTCTGGTATACCGGCCTCTACTTTCCCTACTAAATCAGCTCCTACATCAGCACCTTTGGTAAATATTCCACCGCCCAATCTAGCAAAAATTGAAATTAGAGATGCTCCAAATCCTAAAGCGATCAGAGCATTAATTAATTCTCTTTCTTCAACATCAAATTTTAATAAAAAAAAATAATAAATCGTAATTGCTAACAACGCCAATCCAGCAACTAGCATCCCTGTTACTGCGCCAGATTTAAATGCAATTGACAAACCATGAGACAGGCCTTTTCTTGATGCTTCAGCCGTTCTAACGTTAGCCTGGACAGATACTAACATTCCAACATAACCAGCAATACCAGATAAAGTTGCTCCTATTAAGTATCCTATGGCAACTAAAATACTAAAAGCATAAATAATAATAACTAAAACTACTATTCCAACTATTGCTATTGTTTTATATTGTCTATTTAAATACGCTTTTGCACCGACTTGTATAGCAGTTGCTATATCTTGCATTTTTGCATTGCCAGGATTTGAACTTAAAATGTTCTTGCCTGTAAAATATCCATAAATTATGGATAATAGGCCGGCTAAAATTGTATAAATTAAAATTATCTCTATTGAAGTATTCATAAAATCTTTAAAAAAAAATTGTATTTTAGTTTTTAAAATGCGGACATTACAAAATAATTAATAAAACGCAATATTTAACTTTTTAAAAGATATGTGAATAACCTTGAAAATTAACTAAATTTATAGGCTTATTGTCCAATAATAGTAAGTTCTTTTTAAAATTTTTATTAATTTTACCTATAATTGTAATTTTTTGATTCATTTTTTTTGAAATATTTTTTATAAGTTTTCTATTTTTTTTTGAAGCTGTAAAAAGAATTTGATAATCGTCACCCTTAAATAAATATTTGTCTTTTTTTTGATTATGCTTCTTTAAATATGATTTTAACATATTTGAAATAGGAATTTTATTAATATCAATTTCAAAAGATAATTTTTGTTTATTAATTAACTTACTCATATCAGAAATTAAACCATCAGATATATCCATAGAGGTATTAGCAATTTTTTTTATAGAACTGTGAATATTAAATGGTATGTGTGGACAATAATATTGATTGAAAAAATATTTTTTAAATTTTGAGTTAACATTAATCTTTTTTTGAATTATCTTTAAACCTAAATAACTATCTCCTATATTTCCGGTTACATATATATCATCATTAATTTTTGCTTTATTTCTTTCGACTATACAATTATCAAAACCTATTGTTGTAATTGAGAAAGAAACTTTATTTGAATTAATGGTATCACCGCCAGATAATCTCAAATCATATTTTTTTTGTTCTTCTTTTAATGATTTTGAAATTAATTTTAGATTATTTTTTGTAAAACTTCTCTTGTTTCCACTTCCAGAGATAAAATAAAACTTAGGCTTTACACCTTTACATATTAAATCAGAAATTGATGATCTTAATACTTTTTTAATAACTAGATTTGGATACTTAAAATTTAAAAAATGTACGCCTTCATTATATGTATCAATAGATACAACTAATTTTTTTTTTTTATCAAAAAATACATCATCATTTAATTTTTTAGAACTTGGATTATTTTCAGTAAGTTTTTTGAAATAATTTTTAATTAATTCAAATTCATTCATTAGAATTTCTTAATTTTTTAGATATTTTATCTAATAAAGCATTTAAATATTTTGTTTGTTCTTCTTCAATAAAGAAATTTGAAACATTTAAATATTCTTTAATAATAATTTTAATTGATGTTTTTGGTTTATATAAAAATTCAAATATAGCGCTTTTAATGATAATTTGAAAAACTTTATCTAAATTTTTTAAATTTACATCTGAATTAAGATGGTTTTTTATTTCTTCATTAATAATATCATCTCTTTCAATTGTTCCATTTACAACATCTTTAATAAATTTTTTAAATCTATGCTTCGGAAAAGTTAAATTTTCATCTTTATTAAAATATTTACCGTAAAGTTTTTGAATTACTATTAACCTAGGGTTATTTTTTATTTTATATTGATTTATCATTTAAAAATTATTCAAAACTTCAATAACAGCTTTTGCTGCCGCTTGGCCTTTTGTTTTAGATCTGACAATTGCTTGCTTTTTATTCAAACAAGTTATTATGCCGTTCCCTATTGGTTTTTTATGTTCAATTGAAATTCTCATAATTGCGCCTATAGAAGCTTGGGAAATAAATTCAAAGTGAGGTGTTTCTCCTTTTATTACACATCCTAATGCAATGAAACCATCATATTTTTTTACATTTTTAGATATAACAACAGGAATTTCAAATACGCCAGGAACTTTGATCCAGTCATTTTTTAATTTGTTTTTTAATAAAATGACTTTAGTTTGAATACATAAATCCGATAAAATGTCTTTATAGAAATTTGCTCCAACAACTAAAATTTTCTTTTTCATTTAATTATTTCATGCTTTGTTATTTTAATTCCATAACCATCCAAACTTACAACTTTTTTTTTTGATCTAGTAACCAATATCATATTTTTGATTTTTAAAGATTTAATAATCTGAGCTCCAATACCATAATTTTTAATCAATTTGTCTTGGCCTTTTTTATAAAATTCTTTACTTTTATAGTCACGTAATGTTTGAGATACAGATTTTAAATTAGTATCTCTAATAAATACAAGGACACAGTTATTGTATTTCTTGAAATAATTCAAAGTATTATTAAATGAGTTTGGTAATTTCTGACCAAACAAATAATTTTGAACAATATTAGAAGATATAACCCTAACCCTTGGTACTATTCTATTCTTAATATTTCCTTTAATTAAAGCAAAATGTTCAGAACCATCTAATAGGTTTTCAAATATTTTTATTTTAAATTTTTGATTTTTAACAATAATATTTGAACTTTTTTTTAGTTTAATTAATTTTTCTTTTTTTAAACGATATGCAATTAAATCATCTATTTTTCCAATTTTTAATTTATGTTTCTTTGAAAATAAATGCAACTGCTCACCTTTGGCCATTGAACCGTCTTCATTCATTATTTCACAAATAACTGCTGCATTATTTTTTTTTGCTAATTTTGAAATATCAACAGATGCCTCTGTATGACCCGCTCTAATTAAAACACCTCCATCTTTTGCTATAATTGGAAAAACATGTCCTGGAGATACAATTTCTTTTTTATTTGCATTTTTCTTTGTTGCGACTTTAATAGTCCTGGCTCTATCTTTTGCCGAGATTCCAGTTGTTACCCCGATTTTTGCTTCAATAGAAACGGTAAATGCTGTCTGATTTCTGGATTGATTGATTGGTGACATGTAATTTAAATCTAGTCTTTTTGCTTGGTTAGAATTTAAAGCTAAACAAATTAAACCTCTTCCATATTTTGCCATAAAATTTATTTTATTTGGTGTGACATCGGATGAACAAAAAACTAAATCTCCTTCATTCTCTCTATTTTCATCATCAACTAGAATGTACATTTCACCTTTCCGGGCCGTTTTTATAATCTTCTCAATATTACTGAACTTATTATTTTTCATTAAAATATTTTTTTACATATTTAGATAAAACATCTATCTCTATATTAACAAGATCACCTCTCTTAACTTGATATAAATTAGTCAATTTTAATGTATGTGGAATAACCCATGTTTGGAAACCTAATTTTGTTATTTTTGAAATTGTTAAAGAAACTCCATTTATGAGTATAGAAGCTTTTTCAATAAGATATTTTTTAAAATTTTTGCTTATTTTAAAATCATAAACTAGTGATTTATCTTCTTTTATAATTCTATTGATTATGCCTACTGTATCAACATGTCCTTGACAAATATGCCCTGATATTTTTTGACCATGCTTTAAAGGAAACTCTAAATTAATTATATCTCCAATCTTACTATATTTATACTTTGACCTTTTTATTGTTTCATTAGATAAGTAAAATTCCATTAATTTATTTCTAATCGATATAAGCGTTAAACATGCACCATCACAGGAAACAGAAATTCCCAAGTCTTGCTTATTTAATTTTATATTTGATTTTAAAAAAAGATTGATGCCTTTCTTTTTTTTTATAATCTTTTTGATTGTGCCTTGGTTAAAAATAATTCCATTAAACATTTGTTAGTAATAATAGATAAGTTGATCTTTATCTAGATATGTATCGATATTTTTTTTATTTTTAAAAGTAATCAGTAGTTTTTTTATTATATTAGAAATCTTAATTTTGCCTTTATTATTCAAATTTTTGCTACTTTGAAATAAATAGAATTCATTAAAGAGCTTTTTTTTCAAAAAAATTTCTGTAAGAGTTTTTCCACCTTCTACTAATAATGAAGTTATTCCAAATTGGTAAATTTTATTTAATAATTCTATTAAATTAAATTGTTTTTCGGAGTTTAATTTTAATCTAAATGATAAGATTCTATTTTTTTTTAATATTTTTAATTTTTGTTTATTTATTTTATTATAAAAAAAAATAGTTTTTATTTTTTTTGAATTATTAATTAAATATGAATTTACTTTGAAATTTAAATCTTTATCCAAAATAAATCTTGTAGGAGAATAATTTTTAAGGCCATTGATACGGCAATCAAGTTTTGGATTATCAATATTTAAAGTTCTTGAAGAAATTAAAATACCTTGATTTTGATATCTCAACAAATGAGAAACTTTTTTTGAATGTTCGTTTGTAATAGTTTTTTTATCTGAAAATATAAATTTATCTTTTGAACATGCAATTTTACCAATTACATAAGGAAGTTTATTTTTTTTATGATAAAAATATTTTCTATATAGTTTGATTGCTTTATTTTTAAGCAAATTTTTTCTTACTATTATTTTCTTTGATTTTAATAATGGATATGCTTTTTTTGAAGTTCTATTATCAATATCTTCTATGGCATATATTACTTTTTTTATTTTTGATTTTAAAATTTCACTTGTGCATGGTGGTGTTGCACCATAATGTGTGCATGGTTCCATAGTTGTGTATAATGTAGATCCCTGAATTTTTCTTTTATTATTTTTAATCGCATTGTATTCAGCATGAGGTCTTCCATTCAGACCAGTTTGACCAGTAGAAATTATTTCGTCATCCTTTAATATTATGCAGCCAACAGACGGATTTAATCCTGTTAAACCTAAACGATCTTTTGCCAAATTAATAGCAAGATCCATATATTGATGGTCTTTTTGATTTAAATTATTTTTTTTTGGAGACATCAATTTTGTCTACAAATTGAATAAAATCTTTTTCTTCTCTAAAATTTCTATAAACAGATGCAAATCTTACATAAGCTACTGGATCTAAATCTTTTAATCCTTCCATAACCATTCTTCCAATTGTATTTGAAGCAATTTCATTTTGTCCCAACTCCTCAAGAGATCTAGAAATGTTCGTAATAAATTTCTCTACTGTATCTGTATCAATCGGACGTTTTTTCAATGCTATATAAATAGATTTAGAAAGTTTTTCTCTATCAAATGGAGATTTTCTACCACTTTTCTTAACAACCATAAGTTCTCTAAATTGAACTCTTTCAAATGTCGTAAAACGCTGACCACAAACACAAAGTCTTCTTCTTCTAATTGTTGTCCCGTCTTCTGTGGGTCTAGAATCCACCACTGAAGTTTCTCCTTTTTTACATATTGGACAAATCATTATTATTTATTTCAAATTTTTATATATAGGAAATGAAGTGCAAAGAGAAATAACTTCTTTTCTAACTTCATTTTCAATTTTTGAATTATCATTTGGATTATTTGATAATCCTTTCATTACTTCTGTGATTAAATTACCTACTTTTTGAAATTCTTTTAAACCGAATCCTCTTGTAGTGGCTGCTTGTGAACCAAGTCTTATACCAGAAGTAATCATTGGGCTTTCTGTATCAAATGGAATACCATTTTTATTACAAGTAATATTTGCTCTACACAAGCTTTCCGCGGCAACATTTCCTTTTACTTTGAATGGTCTTAGATCAACTAGCATCAAATGTGTATCAGTTCCTCCAGAATATATTTTAAAACCATTGTTTTTCAATGTTTCAGCTAATACTTTAGCATTAGCTAATACTGATTTAATATAATCTTTAAAATCTGTTTTGAGTGCTTCTTTAAAACCTGCTGCTTTAGCAGCAATAATATGCATTAACGGACCACCTTGGTAACCTGGAAATACAGCAGAATTAATTTTTTTACTTAATGTTTGATCATTCGTTAAAATAATACCACCTCTTGCACTTCTAAAAACTTTATGAGTAGTTGAGGTTACCACATGTGCATATTCTACAGGGTTTGGATATCCTTTACCAGCAACAAGGCCTGAAAAATGCGCCATATCAACCATAAGATATGCTTCAACTTTATCAGCAATTTCTCTGAATTTTTTAAAATCAATAATTCTAGAATAAGCACTTCCGCCAGCTATAATAAGTTTGGGTTTACTTTCCAAAGCTAATTTTTCAACATCGTTATAATTAATTAAACCTGTTTCTTTGTCAATTTCATATGCAATTGCATTAAACCACTTTCCAGAAACAGAAGCCTTTGAACCATGGGTAAGATGTCCACCGGAATTTAAACTCATTCCCATTATAGTGTCTCCTGGATTTAGTAATGCTAAATATACAGCACCATTTGCTTGCGCACCTGAATGAGGTTGAACATTAGCAAATTTACAATTAAATAATTTCTTTAGTCTTTCTATAGCAAGCGTTTCTGCTACATCAACATGTTGACAACCGTCATAGTATCTTTTTCCAGGGTAGCCTTCAGCATACTTGTTTGTTAATACCGAACCTTGCGCTTCTAATACAGCCTGAGAAACAATATTTTCTGATGCGATTAACTCTATATGATTTTGTTGCCTTTTTAATTCATCGTTAATGGCTTTAAATAAATCTGGATCAGTTTCAGATAAACTTTTTTCAAAAAAATCCTTGTAACTTGAATTTAGGTATTTGCTTTCGCTGGACATAATCAAATTTTTTAAACTATTAAATTTTTTTAATTCTTTTAATGTGTCTACCACCTTCAAACTTTGTATTTAAAAAAGCGCTAATACATTTAAGGACAATATTTTTATTAATTAATCTGGATCCCAATGTAATGATATTAGCATTGTTATGCAATCTAGATAATTTGGTATTTTTTACAGAATAACAAAGTGCAGCTCTAATTTTTTTGTGTCTATTAGCTGTCATAGACATTCCCATACCAGATCCACAAATCAATATTCCTATATTTTTTTTATTAGAAGCTACTTTTTTACTAAGCTTATGAGCATAATCAGGATAATTAACAGATACTTTTGAATTTTTTGTTCCTAAATCTTGAATTTTTAATTTTTTTGAAAAACGTTTGATAATATAGCTTTTAAGATTATAACCAGCATGATCTGATGCAATAAAAACTTTTTTCAATTTAATTAAATTTATAATTTAAAACACAAGCTACCAGATGAACTCTTTCTTCTTCTCCACCGTTAAAAGCATTATGATATTTTGTATTGTTTGTAATCCAAACAGAACCATCTGCTGGCAAATGTTTTGCAACTTCTTCAATCACCATTATACAGCCAGGATTTGTAATAATAGGTATATGTAATCTAGGTTCAGGATCTCTATGCCAGCTAAGTGTTGATCTAGGTTCTTTTAATAATATTCTAACACGTCCCAACTTAAACTTTTTAGTAAGTTCATCATAAACTTTTTTAAAATAAGTATCTTCCAAGTTTTTTACAAATTCAGTGTATGAAGCTTCATCAATTTTCTTTGCTCTAGCTTTTTCCTTTCCGGTGGCATCAGGCTTAGTCCAATAAATTCCTTTAACATTTTCACCTTTTGTTGAATCAAGATTTCCAGGAATTTGATTTAATGAAATACCAGCAATATATTTTGTTCCAGCACCATCGTCATAACTTTTTCTCTGAAGAACTGTTTTTAAAGCGCCTTGTAGTCTTGCAATATCGAACTTCAAGGCTTCTATTTTCTGAAAATCATTAGACATAGTATTTTTAAATAATTACAATATTTTATACTTTAATATATATATCTAGTATCGCATACAAAAAATTATTTGAAAATGATTATTACAGGTAAATATCCAAATTTAAGACTTAGAAGAAATAGAAAAACTGACTGGTCAAGAAGATTAACTCAAGAAAATACTTTGTCTGTTAATGATCTGGTACTACCTTTGTTTTTGGTAGATGGAAAAAATAAAAAAAAATCAATTAAAAATATGCCTGATGTTTTTAGATTTAGTGTGGATAGGTTGCCTGAAATAATTGATAAAGCTGTTTCAAAAAGAATTCCAATGATTGCTTTGTTCCCGTATACAAATCAAAAATTGAAAAATGATAATGGATCTGAAGCTTTAAACGAAAATAATCTTGTGTGTAAGGCATTAAGATTAGTAAAAAAAAAATATAAAGATCAGATTGGAATTATGTGCGATGTTGCTCTTGATCCTTATACATCACATGGTCACGATGGATTATTGAAGTCTGGTAAAATTTTAAATGATGAAACTGTAGAAATTTTAGTTAAACAATCTTTATTACAAGCAGAAATGGGTTGTGATGTAATTTCACCATCCGATATGATGGATGGCAGAATAGGCAAAATTAGAAAAGCACTAGACAAAAACAACTTCAAACAAGTTCAAATTCTTTCATACGCAGTAAAATACGCATCAAGTTTTTATGAACCTTTTAGAGATGCAGTTGGATCAAAAAATATTCTTAAAGGTGATAAAAAAACATACCAAATGGATTACAGTAATAGTTTAGAAGCTTTAAGGGAAGTGACATTGGATATCAAAGAAGGTGCTGATATGGTAATGATAAAACCTGGTTTACCATACCTTGATATAATTAAACTAGTAAAAGATAATTTTAAAATACCAGTGCTGGCCTATCAAGTTTCTGGAGAATATTCTCTTATTTGCAATGCAATAAATAAAAAAATGTTAAAAAAACAAACTATTCTAGAAACTTTGATGTGCTTTAAGAGGGCCGGTGCAAATGCAATTATAACATATTTTGCAGATAAAATTGCTAATGATCTATAACTATTTAATTAAATTTACAAATTCTATTCTAGTATTTGGAAAAGAAATATTATTAGGTTTTAAAATAGATTTATCAAGATAGTCGCCCACTAACTTTAAGCCATTTAATAATACTTTATTATCTAACACAGGTTTATTTATATCTATTAAAAAATTAGGGATTAATTTTTTTTCATTATTTGATATAACAAAATAAATTTTTTTTCCATTAACAATTTCTTCGATCGCTAAATTTTTTAATTCCAAATCATAACCAATGACTTTTAAAAATTGAAGTTCCCATAATATAAATTGTTTGATCCAAGTATCATCTTTTAATAAATAAAAAAAATTATCAATTAATTTAAAAATATTAATATTTTCTTGAGACTCAACTGTTAATAATTTAATTAAGTTCATAGCAGAAATAATACAAGCTAACTTTTTTTTATTTTCAAAATATGCCGGAGTTAAAGCTCGGTCTATCTCTATTTTAAAATAACCTACTCGATTATCGTTTTTAGAGTTAAAATTTATATGGAATTTGTTGCCAATTTGAAGATAGTTTTTTAATTTCTTTGAAGTGGCACCAAAAATAATACCAGAAATCTTGCCGTAATTTTCAGTAAACATTTCTGCAACTACTGAATTTTCATTATATCGACTTTTTGATAATAGATATCCTTTATCTTCTAATTGCATTATTGATTCAATTTTTTTAAATATAATTTAGCAGCAGATTGCTCTGCATTTTTTTTTGAATTACCTATACCTTCAACAAAACTTGCATCTTTCAAGCGAACAGCAATTTTAAATAATGGTTTGTGTTTAGGGCCAGAACTACTAATTAACTTATAAATTGGAAGGCTTTTATATTTTTTTAAAGAAAATTCTTGTAATTTTGTTTTTGGATCTATCATAGCAATTTTTGAGGAATCAATAAAACTTTGCCACATATTTAAAACAAACTTTTCCGCAGAATCAAAACCTTTTTCAAAAAAAACTGCTCCTATTAGGGCCTCAATACAATCAGAAACAATTTTATTTTCAATTTTTTTTTTTTTTTTTTAGT
>Ga0187833_10000621_pt1 | contig 41099 bp, 42 predicted proteins | sample ETNtaG_37_FD_167968 | JGI IMG/M metagenome (GOLD analysis project Ga0187833, IMG submission 167968) | Marine microbial and viral communities from oxygen minimum zone, Eastern Pacific Ocean - ETNP2014_SV_400_PacBio MetaG (Illumina Assembly) | ecosystem: Environmental > Aquatic > Marine > Hypoxic...
TGTATGTCTTCAAAAGGTTTTGGACAAATCAGGTATAGAAATAAGAGAGGGTTTCAGGTCCCGGATACCTCTTTCTGTTCGATGAAGCAACCTTTAAAGAGCAATTGTACCTCCTACGTTGAATCATCGTTTTCTTCTTAATTTTTTCACGCCTTGTCAAGATCTCACGTCCGTTACCGTAGTAAACATCGACCGGAATCAAATTATTCAACGCTTCGTGATAACGATGATTGTTGTGATATTCGATAAAAAGATCGATCTGATCTGTCAATTCATCAGAGCTGTAATAATGTTCATTGAACGATGATACCGCTCGATTTTATCCTGGGTCATCGGGTGATACGGCCTGCAACGGGTATGGGCAATACCTTCAATGCCTGAGAAACATAGCAGGCACCATTGTCCGAGAGAAGCCGAGGACGATGCAAAACCATGGGATCCCGAATGCCGGTTCGGTGGACATGCCGGTGCATAGCTGCCAAGCCAAAATATAACGTGAATAATCGCCAAGAATCGTGCACAGATAATACCAACCCCAATGAACGACCTTGAACCAGGTAAAGTCCGTCTGCCACAGCTCATTGGGAGCTCTGGTTGGATGGGGGAACTTATCCTGAGCCGTTACAACAGTGTATATCGGACTGGTCACAAGATCATTGGCTTTCAGTATCCGGTACACAGTTGATTCAGATATATAATATCCACGGGTATCCGTAATGAACCAGGCTAGCTCACGCGGTGACTTTTCCGGGTGTTCAAGAGCCGTTTCAACCACACGCTGCTTTTCCCAAGGCGGTGCGGACGGTATCGATTAGCCAATGTGTCAAAGCCCCCTTCTTGATATCGATGGTACCACTTGTAAAACGTGCTGCGATTAATACTGTAACGCATATATCGCCTCAGCTTCACTCCAGCCCATTCAAACTTTTTTTTAACACGCGATTTTTCAGGCTCAACTCGGCTACCAGTTGTTTTAACTGTTCATTCTCCTGGCGTAGCCCACTGACTTCATCGCTGTTCGCTTCACGAAGCGTATCCCCTTTGAGCCTGCGTTTGCCTGCTTGTAAAAAAGCCTTGCTCCATTTGTAATACAAACTCGGAGCAATGCCCTCTCGACGACAAATACCTGAGATGCTGTCTTCGCCCTTCAGACCTTCTAAGATGATCCTGATTTTTTCCTCCGGATTAAATTTGCGGCGGGTTCTCCGTTTGATCTCTCTAACAATAGATCCCGGACTTCGATCGATTTTAGGTTTCATTGGCCTCTCCTTTCTATGGCATTATTATACCCTAAAACCGTCTCTTATTTATTTCTTATGTCTGTCCACTTCCCTTTGAAACGCTACACATCGGAACATGGTGCAATCACGTATGACGGTCATATAATCTTTTGAGACATCCATTTTTCGTATTGACATTTGATATTCAATAATATATTCAACCTAACTTAATTATTGTCGATTATAGGGCATAACGCTTAGAAATCATTAGAGATTATAAATAAATCAGAAAGGGGGTTCAAAAAATGCCGGAAGTTGAATATGGTGGAGAAACCTTTACGGTAGACGAGGATGGATTCATCGATTCCTATGATAACTGGAGTGATAACTGGGTGAATCATGTAAAGGAAGTCGAGGGAATCGAAGAACTTACAGACGAACATCGGTTGGTTGTCAAAATACTGCAAGAATATTATGAAAAGAACGGAATTGCACCCATGGTTCGTATTTTAGCCAAGGTAACGGGATTCAAACTGAAGCATATCTATGAGCTTTTCCCATCAGGACCGGGCAAGGGAGCATGCAAAATGGCAGGTCTACCCAAGCCGACCGGATGTGTCTAATTAGAAAAATAAAAACCGTTTAATCAAAAAGACCCTGCCTTTTACTGCAGGGTCTTTTTTTGCCCTAACCCGAGGGGAGCCATGGCCATCGCCGTAAAATCCAGCGCCAGAACGGAATGCATTGATATCAAGTCGATGGCAAAGAAATCGACCTCTACCATCACACCAGAAGAAGTGACGAACATCCATGACGGCTTTGAGATGATCCTCGGATTATAGCTTGGATTCGTTGAATCTAAAAACAAGGCGGTGGGTTTTACTCTCCAAAAGAGAGATATCCAACCCGCCGCTTTTATATTTTGTACTCCCGGTCAACCCGGGTTTTCATTATGATGCCTGAATCGACTCTCAAATCTTCTTGAAAATAGATATATCCTTTGCTAATCTTATATTGTTTATTTGCTACTAACATTGACGGCTTTGTAAGGATGTCAGTTTTTAAGGTTCACCCGTTCATATTTTGGGTATTCTTATGGTAGAATCAAAAGCCCTTGAAATCAATTTGGCCAGTTACCAGGTGGATGTCACCATCGATCCCAAATATTCCGTCCTGCAGGAGGTAATGTCCAAATACTACGGTCTAACGGAGGGGTTGAATACCTTTTTAAAAGAACTTTCCCATCCGTATAAAAACTGGCAATTCATCGTTAGGGAAGCCAGAGCCTATTCGCTCGATTATTTTGATCTCATCAAAAATCACCCCAACGGTGAAAATGCCGCCAGATTGTTTTTCGACATTTTTTCCCATGCCATTCAATCGACAACCCATTTGGACGTTAAAAGCGATGCCGTCGATAACTATCTCCTTTTTCTTCAAAAAATTATAAAAGATGCTGGATCTGATTTTAAAAAGTTTGAACCGCTCATCAACGGTGCTTTTCAAGAAATAAGCAACTTCGAGGACCGGTATTTCTTCTTTTTTGTTAAAAGCTATTATCAGATCAAAAGGCTTGCGGAATTCCTTTTAGATTATTCCTCTGGGACCATTTCAAATTTTGAGTCAATAAATCTTCTTTTAATCAAATACTTTCAGCGCACCTATGCCTACTGGCTGAAAGAGATTGATCCACAGTTCTGGTTCGAAGAAGAGGCCGGGGAAATACCGGACAAAAAAATTCTGCAAGAAATCTTCAATGATATATCGCATAAGCGGATCAAACAATGGGATGTTCAACTGACACAGCTCGCACAAGGCAAAAACATCGCATCACGAGATATTTTAAACGATCTCCTATCCCTTCCGGGTTATAACAAGATCGTTGAAACTTACAGAGAACTGCCCAAAAGGTTATTTGACGCGGGTATAAAAAGTGGCAGGGAGAACCAGTGGAAAGTGATATTCCTTTTTCATATCATGAATATCGCCGGTCTATCGATGATATACGAGGAGTCTTTAAGGGATATCAATCGAACATTGAGCTGGCTGATCGCCAATGAAAACCATCGAAATATAGAAGAGTTAATCCAAAAAACCTTCTCTATTTTAAAAAAACAGACAGAGATATTCCCCATCACAGCCCTGAATTGTATGCTAAACGTGGGGCAAGGCGTTTACAAAACCGATGAGAGAGATCTGATCAATTTTTTTACCGACGCTTTGATTGATCTTGGTTTTCAGACCCCCAGGATCTCCGGTGTCGGGAATAATTGGCAGATCAAAGCAAACAAGACCCATCTGATGAACATTCGGACCTGGCTTGAGCTGATTGAACTTAATCCCAAATGGTCCACCAGACTTCTTTCCCCGCTGATTATCTATCTCTCCTTATGCGGTGTCTTTATCAAGGACACCGACCTGTTCCCCCGTGATATTACCCGATTATTAAACAGCCCGATTGAGCCGGTTTATAACCTTGTCAAGCAGCTTTTCCGGTTATTTCCGGTATTTTTCAACGATATCGGCGCTGAAGGGAGATTGAGAGACACCTCAACAAAGATTGATGAAATCAATCGTCGTAAAGACGTGCTTATTCATTTTCTGCGAAAACAGAGTCACGTTGAAAGCAGTAATCAAATCCTTGATTTTATGGAAGCCACGCTGAATTTCTGGAAAACCGGTAAGATTGATTTCGTCGAACCCTTTGTTCCACCGAACATTTATAGTCAGATCGATTCAAAAGGTCCCTATATCGACGGTGTCCGCAAGGTTATGCAGCATCTGCAGGAAATGGGGCTCACTACATTTGAAGATTTCGTCAATATCCATGAACAAAAGCTAAAAAATTATCTGGGTGAAATATCAGATGCATCTGAAACAGATATTGAAAAAGTGGAACTCGCCATATATTTCTACAAACTTTTAAAACAAAAATACAGCATCAACTTTATTGAAAATGACAACTACATTGCCCAGCTTGAAACCGAAGCATTACCGAATCTAAACAAGCTCAAAAGGGCGCTCTCTGAATCTGATGTGATGAAACAACTCTCGATGCTGTTAAATTATCTTGAATCGTTAAAATCTCTAATTCTGTCCCCCCAGTCGTATGAAATCAATGAGGATATTTATAAAAAAAGACATTTCACCACAGATATCCCATCTATGTATGGGAGTTATCACGAATTGAAATTTGATGCCTTGGGCCTCACATTTCGGATCGAAACGTTGATCAATGTCTTGTTTGAAGAGCTTATCCAAAATTTCAATTTTAACCTGATCACAAAAGCCACCTTCTTTCAGGTTCACGATCTGCTCATTCTATTTGATAAGGCTTTAAAATTGGATGGTATTTTATCGCTCGAAATCGAACGTCAACTCGACCTCCTATCCCATTCATTGGAAGCAAAAGAATTTACATTTACCCAGTATCTAGACATCTTCAAAGGATTTGCCAAGGCGGTATCAAATATCACCACCGATTATTTCAATAACATCCACGAACACAATCTCTCAAAAATTTTATCCCAAGTGTCGGTTGATCAGCTGTTACCGAAATATCTGTCTCAAGAGGATTTCATTGACCATGAAAGGTTAAAACATCGAATATCAGAGATTTTTTTCCGTGACAGAATCGCCCTTTCGCTAGGGCTGCAGCAGCTCGATCTGTTTTTAAGCCGGATACTCAACACGCTTTTTCATCAGTCAGACCGACTCGCCAAGAATAAACTCCACAGACTGTTGAACTATGACCCTGAGCGGGCAATGATGTCGATTTCCGAGCCTAAAGGCCGAATTTCAGGGATCATATATCTGGGGAACAAAGGGTTGAATATCGTCAAACTGAAAAGTTTTGATTTTCCGGTCCCTCCAGGCTTTATCATTACAACCGAGGCATTTAGGTGCAGAGAGATCATCGACAGTTTTGAACAGGCAGAGCTTAATTTTAAAGATCAGGTCCACAGTTATATTTCCGCCTTGCAGCGGGTAACAGGAAAGATGTTTGGCGATTCAAAAAACCCTCTCCTATTTTCCGTCAGGAGTGGATCTTCCATCTCCCAACCGGGGATGATGGACACGTTTCTAAATGTGGGTATCGACGAAGATATTGCAACCGGTATTGCAGCCCGCACCGGTAATGCCTGGTTTGGCTGGGACAACTACCGTCGTTTTCTCCAAAGTTATGGGATGTCCTTTGGAATTGAAAGGGATGATTTTGATGCCATCATGGGAGACTTCAAGCAACGGCTTGGAATTTTATACAAAAGGGGTTTCACCGGTAACCAGATGAAAAAAATAGCGCTCAGCTATAAAAAAATGATAAAAGATGTCGGGATCGATATCGTTGAAAATCCCTTTGATCAGCTGATTGTGATCATCAGTCGGGTTTTCCATTCCTGGGAATCATCCAAAACAAAAACATACCGCAAGATTATGGGTATTTCAGACGACTGGGGCACAGCCGTTACGGTTCAGGCAATGGTATATGGAAATAGTTCCCAGCAATCCGGGGCAGGCGTCTTTTTTACTCACAATCCAAGATGGTCAGGGGATACATTGAGACTATGGGGTGATTTTACCCTCCAGAATCAAGGTGAAGATGTGGTTTCAGGGCTGGTCACCACCCTCCCCATTTCGATCACCCAGCAAGAAATCGAAATGCGGGATACAGATATGACACTTGAAACCGCCTTCCCAGAAATCTATACGGAGTTAAAGACCTGGGCGAACGATCTGATTTATAAAAAGGGCTGGAGCCCGCAGGAAGTAGAATTCACATTTGAAAGCCCTTCGAAAAATGATCTGTACCTGCTGCAATCCAGAGATATGGTAATGAGGGAGCGGGAAAAGGTTTTTACATTTGATCTTAAGGAAAAAACAGACAATAAACGATTGGGGCATGGCATCGGTGCCGGTGGTGGCGCAATGAGCGGCCGGGCCGTCTTCAGCCTGAAAGAAATCGACGAATGGAGAACCAAGGAACCCGATACGTCTTTGATTCTCGTCCGATCCGATACTGTTCCCGATGACATTCGAGAGATTTATGCGGCTGATGCCCTCTTAACTGCAAGGGGAGGTGTGACGTCCCACGCCGCGGTCGTCGCTCACCAGTTGGGGAGAACCTGTGTTGTCGGGTGTGGAGATCTGCTCTGCAATGAAAGAGAAAAATATTGTCTTTTCAATGATATGATTATAAAATCAGGTGATCACATCAGCATTGACGGACAGGAGGGCTCTGTTTACGCCGGCCTTCTGGAAGTCGCTGAAAATTGAATTTTACTGACTGAACTTTGCTAACAAATAGAACATACCATGCAAAATAGCCCTCAAAAAAAGAAGCGAAAACTCGGTATAAACGGATTCGGCCGGATTGGAAAACTCACGGTCTGGGATCACGTACAGCGAAAATATTTTGATGAACTCATCGTCAATATCGGCCGAGAGGCCGGCACCTCGATCGAAGACCTTGCCCACTATGTGGAGAGGGACTCAACCTATGGCATGCTGCATGGGTTTCTGTATGGCCACCAGGCAAAACCGGTTGTCTCTGACCTGGATCATACAAACGGGTGCATGACCATTGACGGCATACGGGTCAGGTTTTTAAGGTCTTTTCGGAATCCGGCTGAAATAGGCTGGGCAGAAAACGATGTAAGGCTCGTGGTCGATACAACGGGGCAGTTTCTCGATCCAACTCTCTCCTCGACTCACCCCAAAGGCGCTGTAAGAGGCCATCTGGATTCAGGCGCCGAAAAAGTGATCGTATCTGCGCCCTTTAAAATCATGGACAAGGGCGAAGGAATACCGGATGATGCAGTGACCACCGTTATGGGGATCAATTCCCATGACTATGACCCCAGACGTCATAAAATTGTTTCTAATGCATCCTGTACCACAACCTGTCTCGCACACATGATAAAGCCGATTCTCAACTTTTTCGGGCCAAATAAAATGTTGTCCGCTTCCATGGCTACAGTCCATGCGGCCACCGGATCTCAGATGGTTTTGGATCGTCTGCCAAAAGCCGGCAAAAATGACCTGCGGAAAAACAGGAGCATCATGAACAATATCATCCTGACCACCACCGGTGCGGCCAAGGCGCTCAGTCTGGTGATTCCCGAGATGGAACAAATCGGCATCATTGCGGAATCGGTAAGGATCCCGACTTCCACAGGCTCTTTGATTATTCTGGTGATAAATCTTCAGGAAGAAATTTCCGGGAAACCGATAAGAAAGAAAATGATAAACCAAATTTATAGACAGGTTGCATCTGACGATTCAAATGGCTACCTCCATTACACCGATAAGCAAAACGTGTCCGGGGATATTATAGGCATACCCAAAGCCGCTGCGATCATAGAGGGTCACGAAACACACACACGGACCGCAGAAGTAACCATTGATATGGAACATGTGCCAGGAATTGATAAGGATATTATTTTTTCACTAAAAAATGATATAATCCGAATACCGGTAACCCAGGTTGTGGTCTATGGATGGTATGATAACGAAATGGGAAGTTATGTACACATGCTCGGAGACAGAGTTGTTTCGATTGCAGATAATTTGTAGGCAAAATAGCAGGAGAAATTTAAATTTGTGAAGACTCGCCACAAATAAAAGGATAACTTTCATGGATGAGAAAATTGGTGATCCGTCCCCGGAAGATCAAAAAGTCATTTTTGATACTCGCTGCTGACCATCCGACGAAAAGGCTCAGTTGAGCCTGCCCGGTCTTAAACAACCTTTTGTTTCGGGTGCAGTTCAAACATCAATGGGGTGGTTGCCGCAAGTTAAACCCTCGCTGCACTGGCCTGATCACTGGGGGGCTATTAAAGCCCGGTGGGGTATCGGCCGCATGAACTATATGCTCGACCCTGGGCTCTATGCACTGGGAAATCCGGACCCCGAAAGTTCTGTATTGGTGACCGGCAATTAAAAAATGAGTTTTGATCAGCTGCGCGAAGCAATGGGCGATCGCCATGTATGGGTACTGGTTCTGGATACAAAGGGAATTAATGTCTGGTGTGCGGCGGGTAAGGGAACATTCGGAACCGAGGAACTGGTCCAGCGCATCGAATCGAGTGGATTGGCAAGCGTCGTTTCTCACCGTATTATTTGTTGGAACATTAACTGGAGCATATTTTAGTGCTCATTATTCGGAGAAAATTGGGAATGTTTGGATAAAGAGGTTGTTTATAATGATTGTATCGGTGATGGTTTTGAAATTGTTGATATAAACCTCAACCGTATGTTCATAATTCATCTAAAATTTATGTAAATTTTCAAAAAATCTTCAAACCTGTAAAATACTAAAATCCACCAATTATATTGCTGTCTATGGCTTTTCGCTCAGACACTAATTATACCACCAACGTAGCTGATGGGTGTTGGAAATTACTGAAAATCAATATCAGAACAGGAAGCGTTCTTTATGGATGAATTAAAAGAGATAACAGAGAAGGTGGAAAAGGGGGAAAACCTTGAGGTTCCTGAATATGGTCAGGAATGCCTTAGCCTCCTGAGAGACTTCCTATCAATTAAAATCTATCATAGTCTCTATGCTACAGATTTGCGGAGAAAACACCGAGACGGCAGCTTTGGTGGCTCTGTTTCACCGTCTACCCCAGGAACGGCTTGCAGCAACGCCGTCCCGACTCCTCTTGCGCGCATGGCGAAACCAAACCAAGAACTCCACAACTCAAATCTTCATGACTTTCAGGGCACTGAAAAGGTATCCGGCGAATATAGCAACCCCAAAAACCGTCACCACGAACACAGCCAATAGCCTTTTCTTGAATATTGCCGCAAGCAGCGTAATCTCGGGAATACTCGCGCCTGCGCCGCCGATAATGAGGGCCATCACAGCGCCGATACCCATCCCCTTCTGAAGCAAAACTGCGCTGATAGGTAGCATCGTAGCCGCCCGGACATACATCGGCACGCCAATAACAGCCGCCACGGGAATGGCCAGAGGATTGTCTGGGCCTGCCGATTTCACGATCAATTCCTGCGGCACAAAACCATAGATCATCGAGCCGATCCCTGCACCGACGAGGAGATGGGGCAATACTTGCCGGAAGAGCGTAAGGGCTGCGCTCCCCGCTCCCTTTATTCGGGGAAGGGCCTTCGCAATGAAAGTCGCGTTGAGTGAAAGTGATGCATGTGAATCGTCACTCTTTCCCCTAATAATTGACACCGATTTGAGGTATCGAGCGTAACCGAGTTTTTCCAGTAGAATGCCGATGATCACTGCGGCAGGAAAGGTAATAAGAATGTACACTATTGTTGTCTTTAAACCAAGTAGCGTGAAGAAAAGCCCAATGATGACTGGATTCAGCAATGGAGAGGCAATCAGAAAAGACATTGAGATACCAAAAGGTACACCAGACTCCAATAGACCTGCCAAAACGGGAATGGTAGAGCAGGAACAAAACGGAGTCATTGCACCAAACCCTGCCCCAATAATGTTTCCCATTCCTTTCCATCCCCTGGCTAACAATTGTTTTATTTTCTCCTGAGGAATGAACTCCAGCATTAATCCGACAATAAAAGTAATCCCGACGAAGAGAATAATTAGCTCTCCAGCTAGGTAGAGAAAGAATTTCGCCACAGATAAGAGATGATCAAGCGCAAACATACTTAGCCTCCCTTGATGCTGGCAAACCGCTATTAGCCCGCTCAAGATCAAACGGTCGCATGGTCGTTCCGGTGAGATGGTAGGTCTTTGATTCGAAAACACAACAATAGCTTGCTGCCGGAACTCACATTTCGAAGCTTAACCAATAAAGATAAACCTCCGTAAATTGAGAGAAGGCTACTCCCTTTAGCTCTCGTTCTTTTTGCTGTCGTGGGTCGCAAGCTGCACATCTTTTTGTAGCTGATCAGCTTCTTCTTTGGGGACGATTTTCACGTCACAGCAACTATTCTTTGATCCGCCAAATATCTTGAAGAAAAAGCCCTTCTTGGCTTTGTTTTGCTTTGGATCTTTTTCGTTTGGCATTTTTGCTCTCCTCTCCTCCTGTAAATGCTCCTACCTGCGTCATGGGTTGGGTGTCCTGGAATCATTTCTGACCACGCCCACGGTCAGGATCACACGCATGGGCATGTGAGAGAGACCATGCTGCTAATCGTCCGTGGGTGGCTTCAGCGTCAATTGATGGCCCGGTCTAGTATCCTTGCATCCGTATATGCGCCTAAACGGATATATAAATCTCACTCACGCGCATGTCAAGAGCAAAAGAGAAAGGCTGCGGAGACCCGCTTTGTCACCTCGTTGGGGCATGTTTCTTACTGTAGAGCTTCCAGGACAGTCGTGGCACCTTGCCCGGCCCTGATGCATTGAGTGGCCAGGCCGTACCGTTTGCCACTACGCCGAAGTTCCTTGGCAACCGTCAGGGCGATGCAGCAACCGGTGGCGTCTATGTGGTACCCGGTACCGATAGAACCTCCGTTGACGTTCACATTCTAACGCGGGGGATCCCAAGCTCTTTGAGCGAAGCGATGACCTAGCAGGCGAAGGCCTCGTTGAATTCCACCCGGTCAACCTGGTCGGCTGTGATTCCCGTGTGCTTGAGGGCCTTTACCGTGGCAGGGGCCGGTCCCATGATCTGTTGTTCCACGCCCGCGCTGCCCCAGCCTATGAACTGGGGCAGAGGCTCCAGACCCAGCTGCAGGGCTTTCTTTTCACGCATCACGAGGATGGCTGCGATTCCGCTGTTCGTTGGGCAAAAGTTTCCGGCCGTGATTTGCAGCTCTTTGCCGCCGTAGCTCTTTATTCCCTTGACCGTGGCGAGCTTTGCCAGGCCCTCCATGGTCGTGTTGGGCCGAATGCTCAAAGGAAACCAAGGTGTTCGATTTGCTGGAGTGTCCCCAGTTTGAAGCAGGATGCTAGCACTCGCTACCATGTGTTCCCATGTGCCCAACAAGAGCGACTAGATGGCCCGTTATTATGGTTACTACAGCAACGTGTCGCGCCGGCGGATTAGGGGTGCGAACTTTGAGCTACTAATATTCCAGATCGAACTCCTGAAAATCGAACCAGTACCCGGTATGACTCAAATAGTCCAGTTCTGCGCGAACCGTGGCAATATGCCCAGCTTCGATCTCCAGGAAACGCGCAAACATCTGTCTCCCTTCCCCGGACATTTCGCCCACCATTTTCTGATAAAAACGGCTGGTCTCAATTTCAACCTTAAGCGCCTTGCTCAACAGCTGTTTTTCGTCGCCCCTATCTTCCTTGGGCATTTTCTTCGCAAGCTTTTCCGCTTCACGGGTGATAATTTCACTTGAAGGCATTATTGTCTCTAGTTTTTCAAGAACCAGTTTTCCGGTCTTTTGCCATCTCTGGAGCCTGTCCGTGAGATAGTCCAAATGGTTCTGTTCATCCTTTTCCAGCATCTGAAGGGCTTTTTTCCCCAGCGGATCGTCAACAACTGTTACCGCCTCTTTGTAAAGATCGCGGATTGTAGTTTCGTATTCAATGGCTACCTTTATGGCTTCTCCAAGTGTCATTTTCTCTTGCTTCCTGCATTGCGATTTGGCTTTGTAAACAGCCTCCCGAGCCAAACCCTTTTCCTTTTCGCCGCCTCTAAAGTCTCCAATAGGCCATGTCCAGGCCATTTTTATCTGGAGGGTTAAAGGCCCCTTTTATGTCTATCACCATGGGACGATGATTTGAACATAATTTTGCGATATCTGAAAGCCCCATTTTTCTGTATAGTTGATGAATCACCGCCACAATAACCGCATCAGCGCCATAAAGACTGTCCAAATCCTGCAGTTTAAGATTGTAATAGGTTTTTGCTTCATTCGCATCTGCCAGTGGGTCATGAACGAGCACTTCAATTCCGTAGTCTTTTAGTTCATCTATCATGTCCACTACTTTGCTATTTCTAAGATCCGGAACATCCTCTTTGAAGGTTAATCCCAGAACAACCACCCTTGAACCCCTAACCTGCCTTCCTTCTCCGATGAGAAGTTTGACAACCTTTTCGGCAATGTATTTTCCCATACGGTCATTTATCCTGCGTCCGGCCAGTATCATTTCCGGATGGTACCCCATCGATTCCGCCTTATAGGTTAAATAATACGGATCAACACCAATGCAGTGCCCCCCCACGAGACCCGGCATAAAAGCAAGAAAGTTCCATTTGGTTTCAGCCGCATCAAGAACCGCCCTCGTATCTATCCCCATTTTATCGAAAATCATGGCGAGTTCATTCATTAGAGCGATGTTTAAATCTCTCTGGGTGTTTTCAATGACCTTGGCTGCTTCGGCCACCTTGATGGAGGACGTCTGATGGATCCCGGCCTTGACCACTTTACCATAGACCTTAGAGAGAAATTCGACTGTCTTTGGGTCGGATCCTGATACAATTTTTACATTATTATCCAGTTCGTGCAGTTTATCTCCGGGATTGATGCGTTCAGGGGAGTAACCCACCACGAAATCGACGCCAAGTTTGAATCCTGATTCCCGTTCTAAAATGGGCACACAGACTTCTTCGGTGGCGCCAGGGTAAACGGTCGATTCATAGACAACGCAGGAACCGTTTTTCATATATTTTCCCACTGCACTGGAAGCGCTGTGAAGGGGAGTTAAATCCGGAATTAAATATTGGTCAATCGGTGTCGGAACGGCAACTATGATAAGTTTGCATTCAGATAAAGCGGCCGGATTGTGCGAAAAATAAATATCGGCACTTCGGAGGTTTTCCTCGGGAACTTCTAGTGTGCGGTCATACCCGGATTTAAGTTCCTCAATTCTCTTTGATTTAAGATCGTATCCCACAACTTTGAAATGCTTTGAAAGCTGTATGGCTAACGGAAGGCCGACATATCCCAATCCGATCACAGCAATCTTGTCTTTTTGTGTGGTCAAAGATTCTATGGTTATCATTTCCACTCCCCCGTCGGTTACCCCAAAATATAAAGCTTCCTGCAACGAGTTGCAGAAAACGTCCATCAATGGGGAATTCTTTTTATTTTATGAGCCGCCGCTGTTTTTATACAAAATAAGGGATCGCTAGACCCAGATTAATTACCATAAAATCACACTAAAAGCATTAAAATTATCTGGCTGGATGCGCAGGAGATACAAGATGCTGATGACCCACTTGCTTTACAACATATTGATTAATCCTTTTTTTTCCTTTTCTGTAAGGTAGCGCCATTGGCCTTCGGCAAGTGTTGCGAGTCTAATGTTTGAAATTCTAATTCGTTTTAACCGGATGACCCGGTTGCCGACCTTTCTGACCATCCGACGGATTTGTTTGTTTTTACCCTCTCTAAGGACAATTCGAAAACGGGTCGGGGAAATTTTTTCTATCTTGGCAGATCGTGTTTTTGTGCTCATCATCGGGAGCCCTTTTTCCATTTTCTTTAGCGCCCCGTTTGGGATCGGTTTTGCCAGAACAACTTCGTATTCTTTTTCGTGGTCATGGGATGGGTGCGAAATTCTATGATGGAGCAAGCCATCGTTTGTCAAAATTAAAAGCCCGGTAGAGGCCTTGTCCAGGCGGCCGACCGGAAAGATCCGTTCTGGAATATCAATCAGGTCCAGAACGATTTTATCTTCTGGCTGTTTACAACTTGTTACATAACCTTCTGGTTTGTTCAGAACGATATAGACCCTATTCTGTGCTTCTTTTATGAGCTCTCTGTCAATTTCGATCCGATCACGGGTTGGATCAACTTTTGTACCGAGTTCGATAACCACCTCACCGTTAACCTTGACATATCCTTTTTTGATATATTCTTCTCCCTGCCGTCTTGAACAGACCCCTGCGGAAGAAAGAAATTTCTGTAAACGCACCATTGGCATCATCTTATCTCAATTAATCAATGTATCGAAGCAGAGGGAGAAATACAGACTATGATCTGTAATCCGCATTAATCTTGACATAGTCGGTAGAAAAATCGCAGGTGAATACGGTGGCTCGACAATTGCCCATGTGTAAATCAATTGATATGGAAAACTGATTCTTTTTTAGTATGTTTGTCACGGCGGTTTCAGCGACCTTGCCACACCCCAAACCTTTTTTAACCATCATGACATCATCAAAATAGATATCGATCATTGCTGGTTCTACGGGGACACCCGCCCTTCCCACCGCCGCAATAATTCTTCCCCAGTTGGCATCTTCGCCAAAAAATGCTGTTTTTACCAGGCTTGAATTGGCAACCGTATCGGCGATTTGATGGGCGTCATGATCTGACCCAGCGCTTTTTACTTCTATCTCGATAAATTTTGTTGCCCCTTCGCCATCTTTTACCAACTCCTTCGCCAAGGTGGTCATGACCTCATTCAGTGTGCGTTGGAAATACTTGTGCTGCTTTTGATGCTCGATTTTTATATTTGATAATCCGTTTGCCATAATGAGAACCATGTCATTCGTGCTGGTATCCCCATCAATAGTAATACGGTTAAAAGATTGTTCGGTTTCAGCAAAAAGGATATTCTGAAGCAGATCTGGCGCGACTTCAGCATCGGTGCAGATAAAACATAACATGGTGGCCATATCTGGACGGATCATCCCTGACCCTTTGGCCACCCCGGTTACGATGAACGTTTGATCATCCAATTGCCCCTGTCGGGTGACCACTTTCGGCAACATATCTGTTGTCATAATCGATCGGGCAAAATTTAAAACCCCGTCGGTGCTCAATAATTCGGTAAGGTCCGGCACTGCTGCCTCAATTTTGTCTATCGGCATCGGTTCACCGATGACCCCGGTTGATGAAACCAACACCAGTTCTTCGGATAGACCCAGACCGGATGCGACAAAGGCTGCCATCGCTTTGACGTCGCGCATCCCTTGATCCCCCGTACAGCAATTGGCATTGCCGCTGTTCGCGACGATTGCCCGGCAGACACCTCGCTTGATCCGCTCTTTATCCAAAAGGACAGGGGCTGCTTTGACCCTGTTTTTAGTAAAAACAGCGGCCACGCGGGCCGGCGCTTGAGAAAATATAAGCCCCAAATCTTTTTTGCCATTTTTTTTTATGCCTGAGGCAACACCGGAAGCCTGAAATCCCTTTGGAAGTATTGTTTTCATTTCATCTGATTCCCCATAAATTTTTACTTTTTCCGATGTGGTTTTGACAGAACTGAAAAATTTTGTCAATCATAAGGGCGATGGCCCCGGAAAAGCATTGGAGAGACAACAAACCGACCGTTTGCTCTTTTTTCAAATTGTAAAACATGGGTGATGCATGGTGGAATTTCTTCCGGGTGATGGGTGACATAGAGCAGTTGGGTTCGGGTATGAGTTCCAATAAAATCAAACAAACCCAGCATTTGCTCCCGGTTCATTCGATCGAGGCCTTCGCAGGGCTCATCTAATATTAGAATAAGAGGGGATTTCACCATCGACCGGGCCAGCAACACTATCCGCTGTTCCCCATAGGAGAGCTGATCGAAAATCTTGTCGACCAAATTTTCAATACAAAGGGCCCCTGTCAACTTCTCAACGATTCTTCTTTGGGCGGGGGTACAGCTCTGATAAAGCCCCACGGAATCATAAAAACCGGAAAGCATCACTTCAAAAGCAGTTAATGGTTTTCGGTATCGGATCTGAAATGAAGCAGAAACAACACCGATCAGTTTCTTGATCTCCCAAATCGTTTCACCCGATCCCCTGGGTCTACCGAATAGGCAAATCTCATTGGCATAGGCTTGGGGGTTATCCCCTGTGATTAAACTCAAAAGGGTGCTCTTACCAGCGCCGTTCGGCCCCACGATCGCCCAATTTTCTCCCTGTTTCACGGTCCAGTGCAAATTGTTCAATACCGCTATTCCCCCGTATTTTACGGTGACTTTTTTCATAAAAATCAGAATTTTTTGTTGATTTGCTGGCGGTTGTCCCTGTTTTTGAAAATGCTTCGGCATTAAAAAGACCTTTTTTTGTTTCAGGCTCCCTTTGTATAAATGCTCCACGTTGTTCAGCACATTCTCCCGCTTTCCCTGCATGATCACTTTCCCATTGTCGAGGCAAAGCACGTGGGAAATATTAGATGGAATCTCTTCAAGCCGATGGGTGACCAGTATTATCTGTACATTCTTGTTTATCAGGTTATTGATAGATTTGGTCAACCAGGCAGATGAATCGATATCCATCCCGTCAAAAGGTTCATCCAGGATCAAAAGCCGGGGACGATTCATGAGGGCCTTTACCATCAAAACCTTTCTCAGCTCTCCGGTGGAAAGAAAACGAATCCCTCGATCAAACAGATCGCGTACTTGCAGGTAGCCTGCCACCTGATTTAAACCTTTTTGACTAAATGAATTGATATGATTGCCGGAAAAGATAACCTGCCGGACAGTGGTGATATGCTCCAGGTTCCCGCTAAAAAATCGAGATTCATCTCGGGCCTCATCCTGATCGATAACCTGCCGGTGGCGTTCAAAGGAAACATAGCCGATGGACGCTTTGGGAAGTCCTCCATGATGGTGGATTATATTTCCACGAACCACAGGCAGCTCACCTGCTATGGCTCGCACCAGAACCGATTTTCCCGCACCGTTTGGACCGAGGATTACCCAGTGCTGATGGGTTTTAATTTCCCAGCAGGTATGAGGAAGGATGAACCTGTCTCTTATCCGGATGGTGATGTCCTTGAGCGTAATAAATGGTTTTTCGATGGGCTGTGTTTGTTTCATGTTATATGGTCGCCCCGGGAGTAATCCATTTTCGGCAGAAAAGGAAAACATTTTTACCTTTATCCCGTTTTGTATCGTCCCACAAAAACCGAAAACCTGTCAAGGGGTGTTCCGATCATACGGCCGGGTTGTCCTTCTGAACAGAAAGGGGAAATATCCTGTTTTTTAAAAAAGGTTTGTGATATTTTTAGAAGCCGTACAAGAGGGGTTGAAATGCTAAAAAATTTTAAACTCACCATTGAATACGATGGGAATGCTTACCACGGTTGGCAGCGGCAGACAAACGAGCGATCGATTCAGGGTGAGATTGAAAAGGCGATCATGACCATGACGGGGGAAAGAACCTCTCTTATCGGTTCAGGGAGGACCGACGCCGGCGTGCATGCCTTGGGTCAGGTGGCAAACTTTCATTCTGACACGGACTTGGCTCCCAGCGCTTTTCTAAAAGGACTGACCAGCCTGCTCCATAAAGACATTGTGATTAAAGCATGTTCAAGGGTTCATCGGCAATTTCATGCCCGCTATGATGCAAAGAGCAAAACTTACAGCTACAGAATCTTAAATCTTTCGCAACCTGCAGCCGTCTGCCGTCAATATGCCTGGTTTATCAGTAAAAAACTTGATACCGATACGATGAAAAAAGCCATTGCCCATATTGTTGGAATCCACGACTTTAAAGCATTTGAGGGGACCGGGAGTTCCAGATCCAATACCACAAGAAATGTCATGGATGCTGCGCTTGTATGTCAGGAACGGGGAAAGCTTGTTTTTAATTTTAAAGCAGATGGCTTTTTAAGGTATATGGTGCGAAATATAGTCGGCACGCTGGTGGAAGTGGGACGTGGTAAAATTACGCCCAATGTGTTTAAACATATACTTATTGGTAGGGATCGTAATCTCGCCGGCGCAACGGCTCCTCCCCATGGTTTGTTCCTGATGGAGGTCAAATATTGAAGGCTTCATAAAATCAGAGTCGAACCTGCTTCTATTGCACCGCCCTGCGCTTTATCTCCTCTATCTGCTGATTATAAAATGCGATAACCTCTCTTCTGTTCAACATTCCGACAAGAACATTTGGATCATCATCCCTTACGATCGGAAGGCTGTCGATGTTTTTTTATGGTAAATTTTTTAAAACCGAGTTGCGATCGTCGGCGGGGGTGGAGGCAATGATTTTAGAAGTGCCGATATCTTTCATTACGACCAGGTGCTCTGTTTCCGCTGAAAAAAGAACGCTTCTGATATCATTGCTGGGAAAAATTCCGATAAACCTTTCATTGGAGGCGGTCACCGGAAAATAGTGCTGCTTTGTTTCAGAAAATAGCTTTTTAAATTCCAGAAAAGGCATGTCCTCAGGGATAGACTCCGCCTTTTTCACCAGGTGCATCAGATCCTTGACCCTGATCGATTGCAATATATCAACGAAAAACCACCGGCATGGGCTGGCGAGTCTATTTTGCTTTTGACCTGTTTATCGTATATGGTCCATTTTTTTATCCGAGGTAGGATACGGAACAAACAAGGAGGCTTGGAAGAAGAAGATGATAGGAATTTGTCATCTCACTGACGAATACAATTGTTGAAATCGGTGTATTGGAAACAGCAGTGAAAAACTCCGCCATACCCACCACAACAAAAGCACCTGGTTGGGTAACAACACTTGGCATGAGTTGGTGGAAAGTTCTCCCCACCGCGCTGCCCATTGCACCTCCGATGACAACGGACGGTCCAAAGACACCTCCGCTCCCCCCGGATTCTATGGAAAAAGAAGTGGTCACGACTTTTCCGATGGCAAGGAAAAGCAAAAAGGGGGTGGTTAGTTCATTGTTCAATGCCATCTGGGCAAAACCGTACCCAAACGCAAGGGCCTGAGGTAAAAAGAAACCGATGATCCCGGTACATAGACCACCGGTCCCGGGCTTAAGGTGATTCGGGATATGAATGGATTTAAAAAGATTGCTGATGCCATAAAAAGATTTGATATAAAAACCACCGGTGGCGATCAGGACGATGGCCAGAACCAGATAGGGCCCCAATTCCAAAGGATTTTGAAACTTGCAATCGGGTGATTCAAACAGAGATCCCCATCCAAACACCAGACAAAACAGACAGTAGGCCACAACTGAAGCAATCCCAGCAGGAATGATCACCTCTGATTCAAACTCCTGGTTTCTGTACAGAACTTCGGAGGCAAATAGGGCCCCGCCAGTGGCGCACGAAAGATGCTCCCTACACCCGCTCCAATTCCTGCAGCCATCATTATCCTTTGCTCCCGGTCTGAGAGGTTTAGTCGGGTGGTCACAAAGGACCCAAACCCCGCCCCGATTTGGGCAATGGGTCCCTCCCTTCCCCCTGAACCGCCCGTTATCAAGGTTATGGCTGAAGCGATGGTTTTGATGATCGGCACCCTCCCCCGAATAAAGCCCCCTTTTCTGTGATAGGAATCAATGGCGGCATCCGTGCCATGTCCTTTTGCTTCAGGCGCAAAGGTATACACCCGCCAGCCGCTGAAAATACCCCCGATTGCAGAAAGAAAGAGAAGAATAATCCGATTAAAGTGTGTCTGGGTGGGAAGGGGCAGGTGGCCGGTAACCGGCTATAAAATCCATGAAGTAATGGGCACCCAGCTGACATAATAAATTAAATCCGATCGAGCCGAGCCCTGCAATAATACCGATAAATATAAAATAAAAGTCCACTTTCCGACATGCGCAATAGAGATGGAGCTGTCTTTTCCTAGAGCCTCCTTCAACTTTTTTATAAATATATTGTATGTTGACATTATTGATTCCGTGCGGTTAATTCTCTAACCCCTTTTAAAATAATCTCGAACAGTTCTAATATTTCATCTTCATCCATACACGAAAAGGCGATTCTCAGATCCCGCTTTCCCAAAGAAATTAGCCCGACGCCATATGTTTCAAGAAGATATTGCCGGAGTTTTTCAGCATCAACTGTTTTGAGACGAAGACACATAAAATAACCAGAATTAAACGGATATGCATCCCATACTTCTTTAAACCGATGATCTTTCAAAACAGTTTTAACACGCTTCGCCCTCCTTTTTAAGGTTTCAAACTTTTCCTCTTTTTCTTCAGTATACCGTTTGTCATGCATTGATTTAAGCACAGCCGACTGGCTGAAATGAGAAACATTGGATATGCTCCCCCTCACACATCCAGCGGTCTTTTTTTCAAGAGCGCCATAAACGATCGATGAATCACCATCGATTTTTGATCCGTAGGTAACAAATCCCACCCGCAACCCCCATACAAAATTTTCCTTTGTCGCCCCATCAAGCTTGATGGCGAGAAGCCTGGGGTGTTGATTACAAAGCCGTGCAAAAAGGGATTCTTTTAAAGATGCATCCTCGTAAAAAAGTCCAAAATACGCATCGTCACAAACGGCAATGATGTTTGTACCTTTGTCGGCCACATCTGTCAGGACCTTGGCAATTCGATTTCCTTCTTCGAGTGTCAGCATATACCCGGTCGGATTATGAGGAAAATTTAGCAAAACGATTACCTTATCCAGTTTCGTTGACGCTTCCCAAATCTTTTCTTCAAATGCAACAAGATTCAATCCATCGTTTTGAGAGAAGAGGGTATACGGGCTCAACTCCGCTCCTCCTCTTACTTTGAATATCATGTTGTAGTTGCCCCACATCATGTCCGGTGCGATAATTACATCATTTGGTTCAATCCAGATATCGGCGAAGACGGCGAGCGCATGGGTTATGCCGGCCGTCACCACAGGGAGGCTTATATTCTCATTTGCAAGCGAAGGGTTTTTTTCAAACAACTCATCCTGCCAGGACTTTCGTAAAGCGGGAATGCCATAAGAAGACGCATAGGTCAGGGAGGCTTCCGGGCTGATGCCCGCAATCGCATCCATTATTGATGGCAAATGCATGGTTTTCCCCTGTTCCGTTGCAATACCGATGGTCGCATTGAACCGACTGGCCTTTGCTTTGGCTTCCGCTCCCTGGCTTAAAATCCCTTTGGGAAAAAAAAGGTTTTTACCTACTTCAGACAGCATTTGAAAAATATGGGGATTCCCTTTTTCGATCATTTGATTGAGTTCTTGTGCGATCGGATTCATATGTGGATCCTCCTCGTTAAATAAAATTTCAATCGCCCTCATGGCGGGCGAAATCACCTTTTTTGGCGGAGATCTTTATCGCATTAATAACAATGATGTCAAACAAAAAGGGCTTCAAAAACCAGACAGTAAAAACCCATGAACAAAAAAATAACTCTTGACAAAAACTGCTTATATATTCAAATAAATTTTTGATGCTTTATCAAGTATCCATCGTTTCATCTATATCAGTCTGACGAAGTGGCTACGGGTTTAAACCCAAGCAAAATAGATGAAATCATGACTACCATCAGATACATCCACCATGAGCTTGGCATTACGGTATTCCTCATTGAACATGTTATGGAACTGGTAATGAGAGTGAGCGAACGTATCATCGTGCTGGACTATGGCCAAAAGATTTCTGATGGAAGTCCGGAAGTCATTGTAAAAGACCCCCAAGTGATCAGAGCCTACTTCGGGGAACGCTATGTCGAGGAACATGGCGACACATCAGGGTGACCCATGGACGTATCGATATTGGAGATAGACAACATAAGGGTTCGGTATTCCGGGCTTCCCGTTCTCCACGGTGTATCTTTGCGGTTGGATGCGGTTGAAACCGTGTGCGTGATCAGTGGGAATGGCTCAGGGAAATCAACGCTGCTCCGAACTGCCATGGGAACATAACGTGCCTTTGAAGGTCGAATCCGCCTTGAAGGCCACAACATTCAAAATCGCAGAACCGAAGAAATTGTTCAGATGGGTATCGTCTATGTACCCGAGAAGAGGATGCTGTCTAAACCGCTGTCCGCCGTGGAGAATATCCTGATGGGGGCTTATGTGGTTGGCGATAAAAAGCAGATTAAACAAAACCTTGAATTCGTTTATACTCTGTTTCCACGCTTTTGTGAACGGCAGGAACAACCCGTTTCCACCCTTTCCGGCGGGGAACAGCAGATGGTTGCAATTGGACGCGGATTGATGTCCAGACCAAAAATCCTTATGCTCGATAAGCCTTCATTGGGGCTGGCACCTTTATTGGTGGAGGGGGTTCTGGGAACGGTTAGACAACTTAAAACAGAAGGAATAACCATCCTGCTCGTTGAACAGAACGTAAGAGAAGCCCTGGATTTACCAGACCGCAGATATGTTCTCCAGACAGGTCGAATTATCCGGGAGGGCACAGGCCGGGAACTCCTTGAAAGCGATATTTTTCAAACCGCCTTTTTTGGAATTTGAACCTATCTATAGCAGGCCGTCTTCAATGGTGCTAAACTTGCGTTTTGATTTAAAAGATAGAGGTATCACTTTGCTTTAGTGTTCACGGTTACGAATGGAGAAGAAGTTATGAATACAATTGATCTGAACTGCGATATGGGCGAAAGTTTCGGTGCTTACGACATCGGAAGGGATAAAGAGGTTTGTACCTATATCACATCTGCAAACATCGCGTGTGGATACCATGCAGGAGACCCTCTGGTGATGGACAAAACTGTAAAGATGGCCGTAGAATCGGACGTCGGTGTGGGGGCACATCCAGGATATCCTGATTTGGTTGGCTTTGGGCGTAGAAACATGGATTGTTCGATGGATGAAATCCGTGGTTTTGTAATTTATCAAATCGGCGCGCTTCAAGCGTTTTGCGAAGCGAACGGAACGATTCTTCACCATGTGAAACCCCACGGCGCCCTGTATAATACGGCCGTTCAAAATGAGGAGATCGTATGTACCATTGCGGAGGCCATCTCAGCCGTTAATCCAGAGCTACTTTGTGTCGTACAGGCCGGTACAAACGCATCCCGAATGAAGCAAATCTGTCAGGATGTTGGTGTGAAAGTCGTTTTTGAGGCGTTTGCTGATCGTGCCTACACCAATAAAGGGACGCTGCTGCCGCGTCGCCTGCCGGGTGCGGTGATGACCGATCCCGAACAAGTGGCCAAACGGGCACTAAAAATGATAAAAGACCACCAGATCATCTCCATGGACGGCAGCGTTATTCCGATTGAATTTCAAACCCTGTGTGTTCACGGCGATACGCCGGGAGCTGTTGAATTGGTAAGACATATTAGACAAACTCTGGAAATTGGTGGTGTAACGATAAAGCGAATGGATTTGATTTAGTACCAAGAAGCTGTCGTTTAATTGGGAAGGATCGCTTTGCGCAACGCTTTATTTAAAAACGCGCATTTTCGCATTGTGGGTGACCGCGGCCTTTTGGTGGAATACGGTAATGCCATCGATCCGGTCGTGAATCAAAAGGTCAGGGCCATATCAGTTGCTGCGGGAAAAAACATGCCCCCAGGGGTGTTGGAAATTGTTCCGGCCTACCGATCCTTAATGATACTGTACGACCCGTTGGTCACCACCCCGGCAGACCTGCAGAACGCCTTTCTTTCGATTGAAAAAAAATTGCAGGATACGGTCATTCCCGCTCCACGGACGATCACAATACCGGTTTGCTACGGAGGAGAATTCGGCCCGGATATCGAAGTGGTAGCAGAAAGCAACGGCATTTCGACACCGGATGTAATCAGACTTCATTCCCAACCCGAATACATCATCTATATAATCGGATTTTCGCCGGGTTTTCCTTTTCTGGGTGGACTTCCGGAAGCACTTCACACCCCGCGCCTGAAAACACCCCGAACCGCTGTGCCACAAGGGTCCGTCGCGATTGCAAATGAACAGACTGGTATCTATTCCGTTGAGAGCCCTGGCGGATGGCAGCTGATCGGGAGAACACCCCTTAAACTGTTCGATTCCGCACGTTCACATCCCATCCCTTACCACCCCGGCGATCTGATTCGATTTGTTCCCATATCCCATGAGAAATATTTTCAGCTGCTCGAAAAAGAGAGCACGCCATGAATACGTTTTTAGTGCTTACACCCGGCTCCTACACCACTGTTCAAGATAACGGGCGTTATGGCTACCAGCAGATGGGGGTTCCGGTATCCGGCGCACTCGATCTGTTTTCTTTTAAAATCGCCAATTTTTTGGTGGGAAACCCGGAAGGATGCGCCGGTCTTGAGATCTGCATTGCCGGGCCAAGATTGGCGGTTTTAAAAGAGGCGGATGTTTCTCTTGCCGGTGCGGACATGGAAGCCAAGCTGAACAGCAAACCGGTGGAACCATGGACCTCCTTTCGCGTTACTCCCGGGGACGTTTTATCGTTTTACCAAGTACGAAGCGGCTGCAGGGCATATATGGCAGTCACGGGAGGAATCGATACCCCCGAGGTGATGGGGAGCCGAGCCACCTATGCCGGTGGCCGATTCGGGGGATACCACGGAAGGCCACTGAAAAAGGGGGATATTTTAAAAAGGGGAAAGGGGAGGCTGCTGAATTCACCCAAACACCTTCATTCTGAATACCGCCCGCGATATTTGTCCGAAATTGTGCTGCGTGCCATCGCTGGCCCTCAGGATTTTTATTTTCGGGAAGGGTTCAAAATTTTCTTTCAGTCAGTGTTCAGCGTCAGCACACGGTCGGACCGGATGGGGTACAGACTCACCGGTCCCGAGATTGTCCAGCGTGAAGACATGCCGCAAAGCATTATTTCAGAACCGAGCATGCCGGGCGGGATCCAGATTTCACCGGACAGGCAACCGATTATCCTCCTAGTCGAGCAGACCATGGGCGGATATGCTAAAATTGCGACGGTTATTTCAACGGACATCCCCAACATTGCTCAGGCCATTCCAGGAGACAGTATTCAATTCGAAAAAGTGAGCCTGGAAACTGCCCACGTCCTTTATCGTGAACAACAAAACCGGATGCTGGAAATAGCGAAAAAATTGGCGGAACAATGAAATCACTCTTGGTCTCTTGACACTGGCCGGGAGCGGATCAATTTACCGGTTGTCCCCGCACGTGAATATAAAAAACCCCGCTCTTCAATAGGACAGGGTTTACCTTAAGATCGATGGGGCCGGCTAACGTTTCCCCCGTTTGGATGCTTTGAGTGGATTGATTTTACTTTGGCCGGTTTTTGAAGCTGAGGTTACATGAGATGCCAGGTTGCATTTGCCGTATTTCCACTTTATCGAAGGATTGGGAAAGGCTACGCAATACCAGCCCGATGAAAACTCGGCTGAACGGTTGCATCCGTTGCACTGCTCTACGACCTCATGGCAAATCCCGCCATTGTATGAACACCCTTTTTGCGTCATGAAAGAACATTCCTTTTCTTTTCTGACAGTTGTACAAACCAATTGAATCACCCCCTTTTGAAGTCTAAGAAATAAAAAAAAAGACCCGGAGAGAGCCCCTCCCGGCCCTTGGAAAAAAATTCGCCGTCGCCCCCTGAATGGTTACTGTCACCAAGGGGCGTGAAAATTGAAAAACCCGTAAAAAGTCATTTGCGAACGACTATGCGCATCTAAACGCCACCAAATAGCCATTTAGTGAGCAACATGGATTTTTTTCGAGCCCATCAAAATTGAATATAGAATCAAAATTCTGGCAGAATATAAAGACGAGACCACCCATTGTCAATTAAAATTTTACAAAATATTTCAAAATTTATTTTGAGCGACATTTTGTCAAAATGGGCATCCAAAAGTGAAAAATGAACTTGTGAAACGCTTCTATCAAAATCAGAATGAAAGCTATCGGGAAATGGGCCAAAAAAACGCTTCACCTCTAACTGAGAAGTTGACGGAGTTGTGATATCGTTCTATAAGAATAAGCTATGTCCACGTTACCCAAATTTCGCGCTTCCCATGCCGGATGCGCGGCTCTTCATGAGGGCACAAGCGGGAAACGTGAGTCCTTTTTGAATGTGCAATCGGTGTTTCGAGGATTACTCAACAGATGGTCATCGAACAAGCAATCGAAGTTTTAAAACTGGAGGCCGAAGGCATTTTAAAACTGGCCGGTCGAATTAACGACAATTTTGCCAAATTGGTAGATTTGGTTTGCGAATCGAGCGGTTGCCTGATCATCAGCGGCATCGGAAAGTCCGGGTTGGTGGGGAAAAAAATAGCGGCCACCTTAAACAGCACCGGCACGCGCGCCTTATTTTTGCATCCGGTGGAGGCGAAACACGGTGATCTAGGCATGGCAAGACCGAACGATATTTTTGTTGCCCTTTCCAATAGCGGGGAAACAGATGAGCTCAACAGTCTTATACCCAGTATTCGAAAAATCGGGTGCAAAATCGTGGCCTTTACCGGGGATGAAAATTCAACTTTGGCAAAAATCAGTGACATTGTGATCGATGTCAGTGTGGAAAAGGAAGCATGCCCTCTGGGACTATCCCCGACGGTGAGTACCACCGCTCTATTGGCCATGGGGGACGCCCTGGCGGTGGTCCTTATCAACAAGAAGAAATTTAAAACGAGCGATTTTAAAAAAATTCACCCGGGCGGCCGCCTGGGTCACCGGCTTTTATGCAATGTAAAGGATTTGATGCTGACCGGGGAGCTTGTACCGCAGGTGCCGGAGCACGCCAGGATGGATGAAGCGATTGATGAAATCAATCGCCTTCAGCTCGGTGTGACACTGGTGACAGCCCCTGATAACAGCACCCTGACCGGTATCATCACCGACGGCGACATCCGGCGTTTAATTTCGAAGAAAACGCCGGTGTTTGATCTGATGGTGAGCGAAGTCATGACGACAAACCCACAGTCGGTCACGCCGGACACGCCGGCTTATGATGCATTGAATCTCATGGAGCGACATCAAATTACAGTGCTCCCGATCATCAATTCGAAAGGGAAGATTCTGGGGGTTTTGCATTTACATGACATACTGGGCAAAGGGGACTTCAAATTTAATGGCACGTGATGGCTCAGGCAGCCTCCAAAAGTTTTTCAACTCCAAACCTTCGCCTTCCCCCTTAAAAAGGCGATGATTCCATGGATCGGGGGTGCATAGCTTGCATGGGGGCATGCTGAAATCAACATGAAAACCCACATCATCGATACCACGATTCCGCAACTTGGTAAACCGAAAATATTATCACCGATCCAGGATGAAAGTACCAAATTCAACCGTAATTTCGTGACCGATCAAGATCGGATTTTAATCAATGTTGATGTCAAAACACTGAAACAGGCAATTAAATCAGGGGAGGAGATTTCATCTTTTGAGCAGGCGGGTCCGCGGAGCAAAATATACTTTGATCCAAGCAAACTGAGGTGTGGATTGGTAACCTGCGGCGGGTTGTGCCCAGGCCTGAACGATATCATCCGTTCCATCGTTCTTGAACTATATTACGGATATGGTGTCCGAAATATCTGTGGCATCCGGTATGGTCTACAGGGACTTATCCCAAAATACGGTCATGAAACCATCGAGCTTCGACCGGCCCTGGTAGCTACAATACTTAATCTGGGTGGATCAATCCTGGGGTCATCCAGGGGACCGCAGCCGATTGACGAAATTGTCGACAGCCTGGAAAGGATGAATATAGGAATCCTGTTTATGATCGGGGGCGATGGAACCCTAGTTGCTGAAAAAAAATTGCGGGGATCATCTCCGAAAGAGGCTTGAAAATCAGCCTGGTGGGGATACCAAAAACCATTGATCACGACATCTATTTGGTATCGAGATCTTTTGGGTTTGACACGGCGGTTGATGTTGCAACGCAGGCAATCAAAGGGGCACACAACAAATCAGAAGGATATCCGAACGGAATCGGCCTCATCAGACTGATGGGGCGATATTCCGGTTTCATCGCGGCAACAGCTACGTTGGCCCAACAAAATGTCAATTTTGTGCTGATACCCGAGGTCAATTTTGATCTTGAGGGTCAAAACGGGCTTTTAAGTTCTCTGGCAAGACGCTTAAGACAAAGGCGTCATGTCGTCATCGTCGTAGCCGAAGGCGCGGGTCAGAAGTTGTTCGAAAACAGAGAAAAAGATGTCGACGAATCTGGAAATATCAGACCCAATGATATCGGACTGTTTCTAAAAAACACCATTTTAACCCATTTCAGGGCCAAGAATATTGAAGTTGCCATAAAATATATCGATCCCAGTTATCTGATAAGGAGCCTTCCAGCAACTGCAAATGACCACGTCTTTTGCAGTTTTTTAGGTCGGGATGCCGTCCACGCAGGGATGGCCGGAAAGACAGAACTCATCATCGGAAATTGGAACAATGCCTTTGTACATATCCCCTGAAGTGCATCGGCCGGAAAGCGGAAACAGGTTAATCCACAGGGGAAATTGTGGCTGAGCGTACTACAGGCCACCGGTCAATACTCATTGCAAAATAAGCTGGCTGTGAACCCCATCAGGTGAGTAAACGTTGAATGACCATCGCATGTTTTCGGGCTGACCCCTGATTTAACACCACGGCTTTCTTAGCCAATCTTCCAATCATTTCCGCCTCCTCTGGATGGTCGAAGAAATAGAGTGCTTTTTCAGCCAGTTCCCGGCCATCTCTCACCTGTATACCGCCTCCTGTCTTGTCAAGAAGATCCTTTGCATCGAGAAAATCTTCCATCGATGGCCCATAAAAAACCGGCTTTCCCCATACAGCTGCTTCGAGGATGTTTTGTCCGCCCAGGGGGACCAAACTCCCCCCACAAAAAACAATGGATGCGATGCTGTATGTGGACTGTAGTTCACCGATCATATCGATGATGACTACGGATGCGGTTCGTGGACGGCTTTCTTTATCAAGGTCTGTCCGAAACTGGTATGAAAATCCTCTTTCTCTGACCATCTCTTCGATGTGACGTGACCTTTCCACGTGTCGGGGTGCAATCATCAAAATAACTTCAGGATGAGCTTGGACGATCTTCTCATAAACATCAATAATGATCCTCTCTTCTGCACCGCGAATACTACCGGCCATAAAAACCGACGAATCGCCTCTGAGTTTGTACAGGCGTTTCATTTTTTCGCGATCGGTTCCATCCACCTGCTTCAACAGCAGATCGTATTTCGCATTTCCGTTGACCTCAATTCTGTTTCCGGGGGCACCCATCCTTTTGATCCGCTCAGCATCCGATGTCCGGATCATGCTAAAAGCATCAACAGACTTTAACGTTTCCTTCATCAATGGCAGGATCTTTATATACCCCTTAATGGAACGTACGGAAATTCTGCCATTGATGAGGGCGGTCTTGATCCCCATTCTATGGGCCTCGCTGAGCCAGTTTGGCCAAATCTCCGTCTCGAGACATGCCAATATGTCCGGTTTGAGGGTAGACAAGGCCTTTCGCGTTGAGGCGATAAAATCAACGGGGGCAAAAACGCATGTTGTATTTTCTCTCACTCGACTTTGACGGATTTTACGCTGAGCAAAGGCATGTCCATGCTCTGTTGTTGTCGAAAGAATCAGGGCACAATCCGGCATTAAAAAGGCAAGGGATTCCATGATCGATAGGGCAACATTGATTTCGCCCACGGAAACGGCTTGAATCCATATACGGGGTGTCCCGGAAATTTTGGAGATGAGTGAATCAGGGTAGATCCCGATGCGCTGGTGAATACTTTCACGGTACCGGCCGGTAATGCGCGAATACAACCAAAACGGAGGGAACAGGGTTAAAAAAAGGCCGGTGCCCAGAAAGTTGTACGCAAAATAGAAAAGGTTCATAAGGCCCCAATCCCTCAATTTATTTCGATAAATTTATCGCCTTTGATTTTAAGAAGGTAAAGCTTTTTCCATGCCTCGCCACGATCATCAAATGAGGTCCTCCCGCTGGCCCCCTCAAAATCGCGCAAGTTCATCAGTTCGTCTTTGAGTTTGGTCCTTAATCGAATATCAGGTCGACCGACCATTTTAAAGAGAATGCTGGCGGTGTCAAAGGCCACTGCCTCTATGAATCCCGGTTTTTCTCCATAGGTCTTTTCAAAAGATTCAACAAAATTTTTAACCACCTTTAATGTGCTTTCTGAATAAAAACCATCCGCCAATATGGCGTTCTGTGCATAATGCCGGGCCATTTTGATCAACTTCTTGGAATGCCAAAGATTTGTCCCAAAAAGATAGACATCCTCGATATCATAAAAGGCCAGCTGAGGGATTATCAGCCCCGCTTTATTTGGCGCATCGGGAATGAAAATGACATCAAAATCAACGATCGCTTCCGGATTTTCAGAGTCTTGTTCCTTTTCTTCTTCCGCGGTTTCAGTTTCAGATTCGTCATTGCCGATGGCTTCCCGATCGTCTGTCCCGTCATTGTTTTCTTTTTCATTGTGGTCGATTTCTTTATCAACCACCTGTTCGCCCGGATATTTGAGATCTTCAGGGATGTCATAATTCAGACCCACCAGCTTTTTGATCGGATCCGCAAAATCCGTGTGGTTTATATTGTAGGACTCTGCACCGACCACTTTACCGCCAAGGGCGATCACCTCGTCCCAGAACAGGTTCATAAAGGTTTTCCCGTAATTCTCATCCGGATAAAGTATAGCAAACCGCTTTAACTGAAGCTTCTTTATTGCATAGGATACGAGGGTTTTAACCTGCATCCCGGGCGTTATAAAATTTCGAAAAACATAGTCGCCCACATCGGTAATTTCTCTTTTCTGAGTGAGTGTGATAATCGGTAGTTCCCTTTTTTGAGCCTCACTCGCAGCCTGTGTAGCCGTGGCAAGGGGGCCGATAATGGCGGCGACCCGTTCCTCATACAACTCCCCCACAGCCTGGACGGCTTTTTGTGGATCAGATTCCGTATCTTTGATGATTATCTTTATTGTGGGACCGCTGTCTACATCAGTGTATTGTCCCAGAGCCAACTCGATCCCTTTCAAAACCTTGTTACCGTAAATTTTATATGGACCACTGAGCGGAAGCAAACAACCAATGGTATACCGCTGATACAGAGATTTTTTTTGAAGTTCTTCCAACAATGCTTTTGCCTGGTGAGTCTTTTCGTGTTTGGGAAACTTTTGAACCAAAAGAGACAGCATTTGCACGGCACTTTCAAATTTTTTTTCATCAACACAACCAATTCCCAGCTGATATAAAAGATACCCACTCAGCAATTTATCATCCATCTCTTTAAAGAGAAATATCAACCTGTCGGGCTCCAGTTGGCCGATTGCTCCGGTCAGTTTCTGAATCACATTTGCTTTTTCTCCCTTCTTCGATTGCTGATATGCCACGATAAAAGAATTTGCCGCTTCTTCCGGTTGGCTAACCGCTAAATACGAGCCTCCAAGAAGCAGGTGTATTCTGAAAATATGATCCTTCAAAATAGTTTTTCCCAGTACGTTGGCTGAATTTTGTATAACCTCCGTATATTTTCCCTCTTTGTAAAGCATGAAAAGCATCTTCATCATTGCATGCTGGACAAAAGGGCTTTTTGGGTAATCGGTCGTCAACCGTTGATAACTTTCTCTGGCTTTTAAGGTTTTATTTTCCATCTCATAGATTTTAGCAATCCGCATTAAAGCATCATCCGCCTGTAGTCTGTATGAAAATTGAAAAAGAAATCGTTGGTAGAGTTCAAAAGCCCTGTCATACGATTTTGACTGAAACATCTTTTCTGCCCTTGAAAAAAGCGCATTTCCCGGATCAATTTCAACCGGCTCCGGCTTGATGACGACCTTGGGGGTGCACGATAAGAAAAGCAAGGCTGACATCAGCACAACCCATCTACAAAATAAAGCGGCATGCCGATAAGCTTGGGTGCCTATTCCCGGATGCGAATTGATGTGGATTAAAGGGTTTAAAATGTTTTTTTGGTTAATTGCTTTCATCTCTTTCCGCTGTTATCTTTTTACATTCTTGACCATCAAAAAGATACATAAAACATCAATCCCACCCGGTCAAATCCAAATTACACATGCCGCGAATCAATATCGATGCCGAATTTTTGAAATAGACAACTGTCTTTACAAGCCGCGATGATTGTGAGATAAAAAAAATAGGACTTCCCTTTAAATATTTTCATTTTTGCCTTTATGCTTCAAGAACTTTCCATCAGAAATTTTGCCATCATCGATGATCTTCATATCCATTTCTCAAAAGGGTTGACCATTTTAACCGGAGAAACAGGTGCCGGAAAATCGATCATTATCGATGCGGTCAACCTTCTTCTCGGCAGCAGAGCGTCGTCCAGACTGATACGAACAGGTGCCGAAACTGCAGAACTTGAAGCCCTCTTTGAGGTTGTACCAAAAAGCAACATTGCTGAAATTATGGAGAGCAATGGTTACAATTCTGTCGAAGGACTGCTGATCAGAAGAATAATTTCCAGAAATGAGAGGCACCGGATCTATATCAACGGTCGTATGGCCACCATCCAGGTGCTCACTTTGATAACCGAAAACCTGGCCAGTATATCAGGACAATATGAACATCAGCGACTTTTAAAGGGCCATCAACAGTTGATTATCCTCGATCAATTCGGTGGTCTTTTGCCGCTTCGCGAAAAGATCTTCAACATCTTTAATGAAATCGTCCCTTTGATTCACAAGCTAAAGGATTTGAAAACAAAAGAAGGCCGACAATCTGAACATGTTGGATTGCTCCAATTCCAAAAACAAGAGATCCTTGATGCTTCGATAACAGCCGGGGAGGATTCAGCCATTGAACAGGAGCGAATCCGCCTAAAGCATGGAGAAACCCTTTACAAAGCAGTTCATGACAGTATTGAAGCCCTTTATGGGGCACCTGGTGCTATTGTTGAAAGACTTGGTGAGACCACAAAGGAGTTGGAAAGGGCATGCCAGATCGACCCCAACCTCTGTTCAGAAGCACAAAAAATTTCCGATACAACACATCGGATAGAGGATACGGTTGATGCGCTTAGGTCCTATCTTAAAAATATAGAGATCGATGATCAGCGCCTGGAGGCGGTTGAGGCCCGGCTCGATACGCTTCAGAAGTTGAAACGCAAATATGGAGGTTCGTTGGATGCGGTATCTCAACATCTTGAATCGATTGAGCATGAGCTTTTGGGAATCGAAAATATATCCGAAACTATCGCTGAAATCGAAGCCAAACTTTCCAAGCGGCACCTCATTTTAGCTGACTCATCCCAAAGGCTTTCAGAAAAGAGATTGCAAACCGCAAAAGCTCTTTCCCAAAAGATGGAAAAGGAATTGGCCACACTCAAAATGCCACAAACAAAGTTTGATGTGTCAATCGGTTGCATAACAGCCGATCCAAATAGAGATCCACATCTTGTCTTGAATAAAAATTGTATCGATGAAACCGGTATTGACCATGCTACTTTTATGATCGCCCCAAACGTTGGGGAATCGTTGAAACCCCTTTCCGATATTGCTTCGGGTGGCGAGCTTTCCAGGGTAGTTCTTTCTCTAAAAGCCATATTGGCCCGGACAGAATCCCTCGAAACCATTGTTTTTGATGAAGTTGACGCTGGGATCGGAGGGGGCGTGGCTGAGGTTGTCGGAAAAAAACTTTCTTCCCTTGCCCGTTTTCATCAAATTATCTGTATCACTCATCTGCCTCAGATTGCGGTATTTGGTGATCATCATTTCCTAATAGCCAAACATGTTGCAAAAGGAAGAACAAAAACAACAATTGAACCGGTCAATGAAAAGGAAAGGGTCAAAGAAATTGCCCGAATGTTGAGCGGAGCAAAAATCACCCGAGCAACACTCGACCACGCCGGTGAGATGCTGGCCAAAGCTCATCAGTGAGGGTAAATTGAGCCAAACCTCTTTTTCTAACAGAAGTGTGTAATATGATACAGAATCATCACCCGGAAACGATACGATTTGAGTATGCAGATGCCAACCACTGAGCCTGTATATATAAAAACCTTTCCAAAAGGCCTCTTGAGGAAAAAGCGAGAGGAAGCATACGCCATTTTGAAATCATGTACACTGTGTCCAAGAGCGTGCAAAATTGATCGAATTGCAGGTAAAACAGGAATCTGTAAAACCGGAGTAAAAGCCTATCTGTCCAGCTATAACCCTCATTTTGGAGAAGAATCACCTCTGGTCGGCACCCATGGATCCGGTACCATATTTTTTACCCACTGCAATCTTTTGTGCAACTTTTGCCAGAATTATGATATCAGCCATGAAGGCCGTGGTGAGGAGATTTCGGATGAAGGTCTGGCGTCCATCATGATGTTGCTGCAGCAAAGCGGTTGCCATAACATTAATTTTGTCACCCCTTCACACGTGGTCCCCCAGATCCTTTCAGCGGTTGAACGCGCTGTCAATCAGGGGCTCTCTGTTCCGTTGATTTACAACAGCGGGGGGTATGATCGTGTTGAAACCCTGAAACTCCTCGAAGGTGTTTTTGATATATATATGCCTGATTTCAAATTTTGGGATCCGGAGATTGCCGAAACGACTTGCAATGCCAAAGATTATCCCGAAGTCGCACGACAGGCGCTGATCGAGATGCATCGGCAGGTGGGAGATCTTGTTTTAGATGGTATGGGTATTGCCCGCCACGGTCTGTTGATTCGGCATCTGGTCCTACCAAAAGGACTTTCAGGCACTCGAGAAATAATGAAATTTATTTCATGTAGACTAACGCCGAACAGTTATGTTAATATCATGCCACAGTACAGACCCTGCGGTCGGGCGGATGAGATAAAGGAACTTTCAGTTCACCTGGAGTCCGATGATTACCAACTCGCATTGCGGTCCGCAAAAGAAGAAGGGATTTTACGTCTCGATCGGCCGAGGCGTGTGTTTACGGCATATTAGGCATTCGGATAAAATCTTTTATCTGTTTTATAGTGACCGATCTGTAAAAGCCTAACCGGTATGACCGAATTTTCATTTTGTTATGGAAAGAATTTTTGCAATCGGAGACATCCATGGATGTATGGACAAGTTGGGTACGCTCATCGATCAACTCGATATCGAATTTGAGCGCGACACGGTCGTCTTTATCGGCGATTATATCGACCGCGGCCCCCGTTCTTTTGAAGTGGTGGAATACCTGATCAATTTTAAAAAGCGATATCAGAATACTATTTTTTTGAAGGGCAATCATGAAGACATGCTCGAGCAGTACCTCTCTGGAGTTGATCGATTTACCTTCCTGGCCAACGGCGGTCAGCAGACCCTAGATAGTTATCTGGACCAGGATCGTACGCCGAAAACATTTCCAATCCCCGATTCGCACCTCGACTTTTTTAAATCACTGGTCCTTTTTTTCGAGACCGATCAATACATATTTGTTCATGCTGGCCTGAAAAAAAAGATCCCCCTCGACCTTCAGAACACCCACGATCTTCTCTGGATACGGAGCGAATTCATCCACTCGGATTATGATTTTGGGAAACAGGTTGTCTTCGGGCATACCCCATTTCAAGAACCGCTCGTTCTTCCAAATAAGATCGGGATCGATACCGGCGCGGTTTATGGCAAGAAGCTTACATGTATTAAATTACCCGAAATCGAATTTTATCAGGTTTAACAATGAGAATCTACGCTATCATTATCACCCTTTTTATTACTTTATCCAGCAGCGTCGCAATGGCTGAGCGTCTGGCGGTCTCAGCTTCTGTGGCCAATATCCGTTCCGGACCGGGTACAGAGTATGACATTATATGGAAGGTAGAAACACATCATCCGATCCAGATCATTAAAAAATCGGGCGCATGGTACCGTTTTCGCGATTATGAACAGGATGAAGGGTGGATACATAAATCACTTGTCAGCAAGATCCGAACGGTTATTACCAAAAAAAAGAAATCCAATATTCGATCAGGGCCGGGGACCCGCCACAAAATAGTATTTACGGCTGAACAGGGTAGTCCCTTTAGAGTCATAAAAAGCAAAGGCAGCTGGATTTCCATCGAGCATGCGGACGGTGACAAGGGGTGGATTTATGAAGCGCTTGTCTGGTAGCGGTTGAACCACGGGGGCAAGGATATGCAGATCTTTGTATCTGGGTCATTGGCATATGATCGAATCATGGATTTTCCCGGCAAATTCACGGATCATATCCTTCCAGAAAAAATTCACGATTTAAACGTGTGTTTTACCGTAAATGACCTTTCTGAAAAATTTGGCGGTACGGCTGGAAATATCGCCTACAATCTTTCCCTGTTGGGGGAAACGCCACTGATATTGGCAAGTGCTGGCAAGGACTTCAATGGATACAGCGCTTGGCTTGAAAAAAATGGCCTGCCGGTAACCGGAATTCGAATCATGCCTGAAGAATTTACCGCCTCGGCATACATCACTACCGACCAGTCAGACAATCAGATCACCGGGTTTACCCTGGGTGCCATGAGGCATCCATCCCTCTATAACTTTCCAAAAACGATCGAGGGAGCTCTGGCGATTATTTCGCCGGGAAATATTGATGATATGCTCGCATACAGCCGCACCCTCAAAGAATTGGCGATCCCCTACATATTTGATCCCGGACAATCCCTACCCATCATTCCAAAAGACCGACTGGTTGAAATTCTTACCGGAGCTGATATCTTCATCTCCAATGACTATGAGCTTGAGATGGTCAATAAAACCACGGAAATGGATAAAAAAACAATTTTAAACCGTGTTAATACGGCCCTAATCACAACTTTCGGAGATAAAGGTTCCATGGTCTCTACTTTCGAGGAGAATATACGGATTCCAGCGGCAGATGCCACCCGGGTGATTGACCCCACGGGGGCGGGTGATGCATATCGGGCCGGTTTGCTGAAAGGGATTGCCACAGAAAAAGGTTTGACCGATGCGGCACGCATGGGCGCTACCTGTGCCAGCTATGCGGTAGAGTACAAAGGCACACAGGAGCATCATTTTTCGGAAATTCAATTTTGGAAAAGGCACCAAAATTTCTTTGGATAAAGGGGTAAATCATATATAATTGAACCTTTGGACGCATTTATAGAGTTTCACCAGTTCACCCCCGTTATCTGTTGACTTTTTTTCTGCGCTCTATTATTAGCAACCCTTGCTATTTGGTTTAACGCACTTGATCCCCAGTAGCTCAGTTGGCAGAGCAGATGGCTGTTAACCATCGGGTCCGCGGTTCGAGTCCGTGCTGGGGAGCCAAAACATCCGAGGCTCAATCATAACAGATTGGGCCTTTTCATTGTGAAAATCATTGAGCTATTTGGTATATATCATTCAGAGTCAATCGACAGGCAGATATTATTGCGGCTATAGTGATAATGTAAAACGTCGTATTTGTCAGCATAACGATCCGGACTATCGAACAACCCGCACGACAAAGGTATGGAAAGGCCCCTGGGAACTCATCTGGACCCTTGAATGCCCCAACAGAACTGAGGCTGTAATACTCGAAAGAAGAATAAAAAAGCGGGGAATCGGCAGATATTTGCAAACTCGGTTGGCAGAGTCCCGCTGCAAGCGGGATTAACCATCGGGTCCGCGGTTCGAGTCCGTGCCGGGGAGTAAAAAAAATATCTTATGATATCAAGTAATTATAAGTGTTTAGCGCGGTTGTTCGAACATAGTTATGACCTTTTTTTGGGTTGTTTCGAGGAGAAATTTAGTATAAACATGCCCTCCCGGAATTTGAGTTTTGATTTAATGAACAAATGCAGTCTCTTGTTTTGATGTTCAATTAAACCGGGAGTGTGAAACAATTATGAACTCTAAATGAAAAAATAGATGCAAAATAAACAGGGAGTCGTTGGGCTTTTTTTAAGGGCATGGTGATGGGGAAATCAGTTGTTACACCCAGGGAATGAATTGTTATCGAAATACTTCTATGAGGATTTGATCATATTGGCTATCGAGCAATATTCAAATTCAGTGCCGTCATAGTCATACGTTGATTCTTCTCCGAATGTTGGAATTAATTTAAGCCGACCTTTGAAAAATGCTGAACCAATGTTTTCTATCTCCTTTATGCTCAGATCTTTCCTTAAAAAATATTTGGAATAAACGTTTGGGTATCCTAGGTTATGCGTAATTTTAAACAACTTCATCTGAATGTTTGGGCTCATCCATTTACGAAGACTATATGCGGTATTAACTGTGTTAACATCATATAGATGTGGGTTCGTAAACATCAGGGAAGAAGGCCTAAAACCTTGTCTGCTGTGCTTATCTTTAATTTCCGAGAGCTGATACGCTGTGTCATTGCGCAGTTTAAGCGGCTTTCTGTCAAGTTGATCTTTATTTTCATTCATTAATACCACGGGAACAATAATGCTGGCCTGATCCTGAGACTTTTGGGCAATATGCACAAAACGTTCAATAAATTCTTTGGTTGTCAACGGTGAATCCGAAGCAACAAATAAGGCATGCTTTTTATTTTTATGGGCGGTGCTGGCAACGTACCCTTTTATTAAATTCCCCGCTATTGAATTGAATCTGACTTTTCGATTTATGATATTGAAACACTTGATGACATCAAGTGGTATTTTCGAATTTTGGTTAACAATACGGCACGGCTTGTCGAATTCATCTATGAAATTGCCAAGGTGCTGTTCTATTAGCATCTGATGGCCGACTATTACGATTTCATCAACTAAATCGCTCTCAAATAGCTTTTCAAGCGTAAGTTGTATTAAGGGCTTACGCTCTATTTTACCGTTATTGACTGTTTCAAATTCCCTCAAGGGCCGATAATCTGTCTCAATAAATCGTTCGCCATAATGCTCTGCAACGATTCGGCTGTATCTTTTAACTTCCCTTTTGTTGTTGTATCCGGCCATCAAGATCGCACTAACCATTGCGTTGCCCACTTAAAACAAAATATGGATTATCATTTTAAAAAAATCCCCCAGTTAGATGAGGTGGTAAATCGTGATTTGCCATTATCTCGCTTCAAAGTCAAGTTGTCATTAAATCCCAGGTCTACCGTCAACCGGAAAAGGTGCCGAAAATCAGGCGATCGTACCAGTCGGTATACTGCCAGCCGAAGGTCAGCGGTGCAAAAAAGATACAACCGGCAATCAAAAGCGCGATTGTACGTCAGTAGGACCAGTGCTGTTGTTTGAGTCCCCCATCCCTGATCCAACCAGACCGATCCAGGTAGAGCATTGTGAAAAACAGGAAAAAGAGAAGTGGTGGAAGGTAGTGGTACATGCAAAGGACGCGGGGTATCCAGGTGTAAGACAAAAAGGCGATAAAAAACCCCGCTACCGGGACTCGCTTCAAAAAATTGTCTAAAACAGACTTTTAGAAAATCGGTGTGGTCATCAGCGGCCAACTCCACCATTTGCTGACATCATGGCGGGTTGTTCCGAGATAGTAATTGTACCTGAACATGGCCCCGTGAATTTTGGAGCTGTTGGTCAAAAAACTCCCGTACAGCCTGCAGTACGCATCCTTCGGGTCAGCGGTCTTGAAGCCCCGAATTGATTCAGCGGAATGAAAAAGAGAAAATTTAGCATGGTCCCGGCCAGTGCGTGGACGATACGTAGCGCATAAACAGGGATGTTCTTATAGTCGTCGCCGATCTTTTTGAATGCAAAGGTGCCGTCACAGCCGCCCAATTTTGTGGATGCAGCGAGGAGCAACTTGGCATGAGGGGAGGGGGTGAATAACGAAAAAGCGCATGCCGGTACGGCAATAGGAGTTGATAAATTTCCCAAAGTGCACTTCGTCAAATACCACACTGTGCGGCCAGTCGAGCCAGACCAGATGCAGTATGCCCGAAACAACCAGACTTACGGCCGACAAAATCTGAGATCTGTGTCTTATCATAAGCGAATTAAATTATTTAAAAATCTTATGATTTTATTTGGCAATCCAGAAGGGAACCTATCCAGAAGATACCATCAATTAACTCGGGTAAACCAGAAATTAAAACAAAATTCCTGCAGCTTGTGTGGATGATCACAAAGTTGCACCTTCTATAACTCCAATTGAGCGGAAAAAGGCTCAACCGGGGGTCATTGATATTTTTTTATGCTTTCTTGTGAGAAAGGACATTTTTATGTATCCTATTAGAAACTATTTCGATATTCTGCTTTAATCTCCAAAAAACAGTGCTGTGCTCCGGTCAATGCTCACAAGCGACCGTGTATTTAGCTATTTTTCACCGTTGCTCACAATACCATCGAAAATGATTTGAGGAGAATAAATAGCAATGAGCCAAAGATATTCTGAAATACGCAAAGAATTGAAAGATTTTGCTATGAAACAAGAAATATTTTTTGTGGCCACCGCCAGTCGCGGTGGCAGGGTTAACATATCACCAAAAGGTATGGATACTCTACGGATTTTAGGCTCTAACCGAGTGATATGGCTTAATCTGACCGGCAGTGGCAATGAAACATCTGCCCACGTCCAGGAAAATGGAATAATGACACTGATGTTTTGTGCTTTTGAGGGTAAGCCGATGATTTTGAGGTTCTATGGGAAAGCTAAAGTCATACACCCGAAGGACGCCGAATGGCCTGGTTTGATTAAGTTATTTCCGAAAATTGCCGGATCAAGACAGATATTTGATCTGTCGATTGATTTGGTGCAGCGTTCCTGCGGCATGGGGGTACCATTTTTTGACTTTGTTGCAGATAGGAGAGACTTAAAGGAGGTCGCGGAGAAAAAGGGCGAAGAAGGGATAAGGCAATATTGGAAAAAGAAAAATGCATTCAGCTTGGATGGAAAATCGACAAATATTGTTTAGCAATTAATCAAATTTCAGACTTCCAAATCGACTGGTAAATCGCTTTTATTATGGTTTTTTAATACCCCATCCGCTTGCGGCGGGGAGTTTCATTGACAAACATAACGGCTAGGCTTGATTTGTCGACGCTTATCACGAATTTGGAGAGGACAATATGGCCTTTGAAACCAACGAGCAGGTCTTGGAATAGATTCTCTCACTGGAGAAACCGATATGCCCTTATTGCGGCACGGAAATGGGACTGTGGGAAGTCCCTCCGATTAATTTTAGCGATGGACTGGGGTGGGGGGTCCCCTATCTATATTTATGTTTTAATTATAATTGTCCTTTATATGAGGGGGGATGGGATAATTTAAGGGAAAATTATACCCAAAATGCCTCACACCGGTGTATCTGTTATCCGGGGACAACACAATTTGAATATATGCCTGTATTCAGCCCGATAGGAGCGAAGGGTCAAATTATCGATGACCAGGCGTTGACTACCGCAGAGATGTTAAAAGAGCGCCCAAACGCGGAATTTCAATGCTGACAAACTGCTATGTGGCCAAGGATCCGATGGCCATTCTTGAAATGCTGCTGGATGCAACTCAACCGATCAGTGTCAGAGTCAAGGCCGCGGAAATGATTGGTGACATCGGTGAATTAGAGGCGATTGAGCC
>Ga0187833_10000623_pt1 | contig 41070 bp, 42 predicted proteins | sample ETNtaG_37_FD_167968 | JGI IMG/M metagenome (GOLD analysis project Ga0187833, IMG submission 167968) | Marine microbial and viral communities from oxygen minimum zone, Eastern Pacific Ocean - ETNP2014_SV_400_PacBio MetaG (Illumina Assembly) | ecosystem: Environmental > Aquatic > Marine > Hypoxic...
CAATTAAGATCCGTTGCCGATTTTTCTCAATCGTGGCCACTCCAATACCTCGAACCTCCGCCAGTTCATCGATAGATCGAAATTTACCGTACATCTCTCGGTAGGTAACAATTTCCTGCGCCTTAACCAGGCCAACACCATCCAGAGCCGCAGCTATTGCCAGCGCATCAGCGGAATTGATGTCGATCTGGGATTGCTGACCTGTTACCTGCGCAGGTTCATCGGCTGCAAACGAGAGTGGGGCAACTGAGAGGGGAAAAAGTACCAATACCAGTGTAGCGAATGCTGCTTTCAAGCAATTAAAGTTCTTCATAGTAATATCCTTATCGCTATTAAAATAGTAGCAGCTTGTGCTGCTGCAAAGAGTTTAGGAAAGAACGCTAGGAAACGCCAGCTACGGCCGTATTAAATGCCTCTAATGCCTCAAGTGGCGAGTTAGCGCGGGTAATCGGACGCCCGACGACCAAATAGTCACTTCCGTTGGCTATCGCCTCGGCCGGGCCTACCACTCTTTTCTGATCACCCACAGTATCTTCAGCCCTGCGTATACCGGGGGTTACCAGGCAGAATTCAGCTGGCAAACTAGCCCGTAACATGGAAGTCTCAGCGGCTGAACACACCACTCCGTCCAAACCGGCTGCATTGGCCAGAGTTGCCAGTCGCTGCACCCACTCCTGTGGTTTGCAATTGATACCGACATCCCCAAGATCACCCTCAGCCATGCTGGTGAGTACGGTCACAGCAATCAGCAAGGGCCGGGAGTCACCAAAGCCTGCAAGCGCCTCGCTGGCCTGTTCCATCATGATCTGTCCACCCGCGGCGTGAACGTTCATCATCCAGACTCCTAAATCGGCCGCCGCACTGACCGCCCTGGCCACCGTGGTGGGAATATCATGAAATTTCAGATCAAGAAATACGTCAAATTTGCGTGCGGCAATATCTCTGATGAGACTGGGTCCGGTGGCAGTAAACAGCTCGTTCCCGATTTTCACTCGGCATACTTGCGGATCAAGCTGATCCACCAGCGTCAACGCCTCTCTGGCACTGGCAAAGTCGAGTGCGATGATTATTCTCTTTTCCGACATGGCTTTCCTCAAGTTCGCCTAGCTACTGTGCGCAGTGCTCAATCCATTTCAGTGCCCAGGATTGGTCTCACTCTGTCCCAATTGTGACAGCTTGGACACAACCAATTCAGGCTCTTCGATTCATAACCGCAATGACTGCATTGAAATGCCGCCTTTTTCTTTAATAGCCGGTCTATCAATTGCTGTAAGAGCTGCAAATTATTGCCGAATTGAATATCAGTATCCGGGGCTTTTAAATCCATTAGTGCAACCAGGCCTTTCAGTGAGGGGTGTGCTGCCATTTGCCCACTCAAAAAATCGATGGTAGCAGCATCATCTGCTCGCTCCCTGATCAGTTCGGCCAATGCCAGCATGACGTTCACATCAGACTTCTCCTTGAGGGTATTTTCCAGCAAAGTCTCGTACTCATCCATCTTTCCGAGCTGCCGATAGCACTGCGACAGGGGTTCCAATAATCTGGAAATAAAATCCGGATTGTTGGTTTTTATCCGGATCAACTCCTTTATCGACGCTTTGTAATTCCCAAGACATTGCTCGATCTTCGCCAGAAGAAAAGATGCCCGCACACTATGCCTATCAAAAGTAAAGGCGCTCTTGGTATGTTCCCTGGCTTGGCTCAGTTGATCCTGAGAGAGTGCCGTCTCGGCCTGCTCACAACAAAAATGGGCGGCCGCAGCGCGTAATTTCAGGTCTTTCTTGAAGCTGGAATTTGCCAGCAGGATTTTTGAGCAGTCTATCGCCTTTGCCCACTCTTTCTCGGTTTGGTAAATGGTTATCAGATGCTTCAAGGCATCCCATTGCGCCGGTGTATTTTCATCCAGAAGTTCGTTCAGTAGCCGTTCTGCTCTGTCGAGCAATCCGGCAGAGATATAATCCTTGGCCAGTTCCAGCCGGGTTGATGCGGCAAAAACCTGGTCCAGCCCAGGCCTTGCCAGAAGGTTCTGATGTACTCTTATGGCCTTGTCTACCTTGCCTCGACGGCGCAGCAGGGTACCCAAAGCCAGGTGGGTTTCCACCGTTTCACCATTGATTTCAAGTGCTTTAATAAAAGTATCGATGGCCTCATCCGGTTCATCATTCAACAGATAATTCAATCCGACAAAATAATCCTGAAACAGGTCTGTTGTCTGTCGCTCCGATTTTCTACGGGAGAAGAGGCTGATTTTCCCCAGTAACCAGCCAGCGATCACGGCGATTAGCAATAGAATATAGAAAGCAATGTCCTGCATTATTACTTCAAATCCTTTAATGAACTATTACGCAACTCTTTCACTTCGTGTTGCGCATCGATAAGCTGTTTTTTTAAACGTCGTATCTCTGTTTTCGATTTCAGGTTTCGAATAATACCCACCCCCAGCAGCACGCCGACCAGGCCACCACTGGTAAATGCCGCGATTACCCATACGGAAATAGGCTGCGCTGGCGCTTCCCAGGAGCCAAATGCTATCGATACAGGCGTTGTATTAAAATAGGAGAAGGCAATACTGGCAAAAAAAACCAGCAATAAAAAGAATCCTGTCAGTAGTCTACCTATCTTTTGCATATTGCTTTACCGGTTCGGTATAAAACAGATTATAACAGGCAAGCACACTAACCGCTTCGGCTACAGCCCGGAATTTACCCAAGGACAGGGCAGATACCAAAGACTGATTCAGAGTGTCCCGGCATTGGCAAAAATAAAAACGGCATAACTTTTCGAGTTATGCCGTTGCCGATCCAAAGCTGCCCAACCAGGCCAGGAAGAGCATAGATAATCCAGTGTCTCCTCAGAATTGATTGGCCGCCAGCATGCTATTGTTAACCCTGTCGCGAAGTTCCTTGCCAGGTTTGAAGTGAGGAACGTATTTCCCACTTAAGGCAACGGGTGTGCCGGTTTTTGGGTTGCGCCCTATGCGGGGCACGCGATAGTGCAGGGAGAAGCTACCAAACCCTCTTATTTCTATACGTCCGCCTTCAGACAGGACCAGGGACATATATTCGATAACAGCTTTCACCGCAAGCTCAACGTCTTTCGAAGAAAGCTGTGTCTGCTTGCTGGCAATGCGATCAATAAGTTCAGATTTAGTCATGGTTTCTCCTCTTTACTTAAACCCGGTGGCTCAGCTTACACAACACCTATACAAACTCTTGTTTCAACTCTTATCCATTTCCGCCTTAATAAGATCTCCAATGGTACCGTGTGACACATCAGCACCATCTGAAGTCTGGTGTTCCTTGATGGCTGCTTTTTCTTCATCGATTGAGATCGCCTTCACCGAGAGGCTCAATACCCGGTTTTTACGATCGACACTGACAATTTTTACTTCAATATCGTCGCCTTCCTTGACAGCATTGCGTGCATCTTCAACCTTGTCACGGCTAATCTCCGAGGCTCGCAACATACCCTCCACGCCTTCCTGCAATGTCACTGTCGCGGCTTTGGCATCTACTGCCAAAACTTTTCCTTGCACTATGCTGCCCTTCTCGAATTCGGCAACATAATTCATGAATGGATCATCCGCCAGTTGTTTGACACCCAGTGAGATGCGTTCTCTCTCGGGATCTATCGACAAGATGACCGTCTCGATTTCATCGCCTTTCTTGTATTCTCTTACTGCGTCTTCGCCCTGCTCTTCCCAGGAAATATCGGACAAATGTACCAGACCATCGATATTGCCGTCCAAGCCAATGAAGATACCAAAATCTGTAATCGATTTGATACTACCTGAAATCTTATCGCCCTTCTCGAAATTTTCTGCAAACCCATCCCAGGGATTTTGATAACACTGTTTGATACCCAATGAAATGCGGCGGCGTTCTTCATCGATGTCCAGGATCATGACATTAACTTCGTCACCAAGCTGTACAACCTTCGAAGGATGAATATTCTTGTTGGTCCAATCCATTTCGGATACATGGACCAGGCCTTCTACACCCTCCTCCAGCTCAGCGAAGCAACCATAATCGGTAAGGTTGGTAACAATAGCCTTGACCTGGGCGTTTTCAGGATAGCGTTTCTTGATTGCCATCCACGGATCTTCACCCAGTTGCTTGAGTCCAAGCGATACGCGCTTTCGATCACGATCATACTTAAGCACCTTGACATCAATCTCGTCACCGACGTTTACCACTTCACTGGGGTGCTTGATTCGCTTCCAGGACATATCGGTGATATGCAGCAAGCCATCGACACCGCCCAGATCTACAAAAGCACCGTAGTCGGTCAGGTTTTTCACGATGCCCTTGACCGACATGCCTTCCTGTAATTTCTCCAGCAAGGCATCTCTTTCTTCCGTGCTCACGGATTCGAGCACAGCACGGCGGGATACCACCACATTATTGCGTTTGCGATCCAGTTTGATAAGGCGAAATTCAAGCATCTGGCCTTCCAGATGCAGCGTGTCTCTCACCGGTCGTACATCCACCAGCGAACCCGGCAGGAAGGCACGAATATTATTCAAATCAACGGTAAACCCACCCTTAACCTTGCCATTTATAACGCCGGTTACTACTTCGTTCTTCTCATGAGCCTCTTCCAGCTCCATCCAGGATTCGGCACGTTTAGCCTTTTCCCGGGATAACTTGGTTTCGCCGAAACCATCTTCTACACTTTCTAGGGCGACTTTGACTTCATCACCTACTTCGAGTGGGAAATTGCCCATTTCATCGAGGAATTGTACGCGGGGGATAACGCCTTCAGATTTGAGGCCGGCGTGGACTGTTACCCAGTCAGAATCTATATCTATAATGGTGCCTGTCACGATGGCACCTGGGGTCATGTCTATTTCAAGCAAGCTTTGTTCAAACAGTTCTGCAAAATTTTCTGTCATTATTTATTCCAATATTTCAACAGCTTATAACACTCATCTAAACTATATTATAGCCGTGCCGCAAGCCAGTCTTACGGGGTAATTAGTTTTATTTCACTATTCGCCAGTACTGGTGTCGCGAATATCGAAAACGAAATCCTGTTGAGATCAGAGGTTTGGCAGACCGGCTTTGACCAGTTCCAACACGCGCGCTACGACCGTTTCCTCGCTCATTTCTGTGGTATCCAGAATCGTCGCATCTGGCGCCGGTTGCAAGGGTGAAACAGCACGTTCACTGTCTCTGGCATCCCGCTCTTTCAAGTCTCTCAAAAGGGCCGGCAGAATAGCATCAATACCCTTAGCAATCAACTGCTTATATCGCCTTTTCGCCCTCTCCTCCACGCTCGCTGTGAGAAAGATTTTAACCACCGCATCCGGGAAAACAAAGGTACCCATGTCCCTGCCATCCGCAACCAGTCCCGGTGCTTGTCGAAACAACAGTTGGCGCTCAAACAGCGCCTCCCTTGCCGCAGGTATCGCGCCGACTCTGGATGCCATGTCGCTGCCAAGTGCCGAACGGATATCCAGAGAAACATCCCGTCCATCTAGGCTCACCGAATCCGGGCCATTCTCACCAAATCCAATGTCCAGGGTGCGCGCAAGCTCCGCAAGTGCTTGATCTTGCTCTAAATTAAGATTTTTCAGATGGGCTGCCAAACCCAGCACCCGGTACAGTGCACCGCTGTCCAGCAGATGAAAGCCGAGCGCTTTCGCCACGCGTTCGGCTACCACGCCTTTGCCAGAGCCGCTGGGGCCATCGATTGCTATGACCGGTATGCCTGGCATCACTTTATTTGGCAACCTGCAACTGAATGCCCACGCTGCTTGCCAGCTCAACAAAGCCAGGGAACGAAGTAGCCACATTTGCACAGTTTTTGATCAGAATTGGTGATTCTGCGCGCAGGGCCGCCACGGTGAATGCCATAGCAATGCGATGATCGGCCCTGCTATCCACTTCCCCACCGCCGATAGAACCACCGGTTATGCGAATCCCATCCGCAAAGGTCTCAGTCTCTATGCCCAGGGTAGCCAACCCTGTTGCCATGGCATCGATACGGTCGCTTTCCTTGACGCGAAGTTCTTCGGCCCCATGCAGTACGGTGTCTCCACTGGCACAGGCGGCTGCAATAAAAAGCACAGGAAATTCATCGATCGCCAGCGGAATCTGCTCAGCAGGTATTTCGATACCATGCAAAGGCGCATATTTTACCGTGATATCCACCACCGGCTCAGTACCGATATTGCTTTCATTACTGAATTGAATATCGGCCCCCATTAACCGCAGCAGGTTAACGATACCAATCCGGGTCGGGTTAGTGCCGACATGGCGTAACAGCAAATGTGCACCGGGCGTGATGGCCGCTGCGACAAGAAAAAATGCTGAGGATGAGATATCTGCTGGAATTTCGATGTCAGTTGCTGTGAGCTCGTGGCCACCTTCCAGTACTGTCAAGCCCTCTTGTATCCCGCTGGAAATCGGATAGGCAAATCCTGCCAACATCCGCTCAGTGTGGTCTCTGCAGGGTCCCGGTTCATGCACCCGGGTTTCACCCTGGCCATATAAGCCTGCCAATAACAGGCAGGATTTCACCTGGGCGCTTGCTATGGGCATTTTATATTCGATACCGTTGAGTGACTGCCCATGGATGCATAGTGGGGGCGTGCCTTCTGCTGTGGTCTCTATTACTGCCCCCATTTCCCGTAGTGGCTCTGCGATCCGGTTCATAGGACGTGTCGATAGTGACTCATCTCCAATCAATTCACTGTCAAATGGCTGCGCAGCCAACAAGCCACACATTAGCCTCATGGCAGTGCCGGAATTACCCATATAAAGAGGTTTACGTGGCGCCTTGAGGCCATTTTTCCCTACTCCGTAAATGATTAATTCTCCGGACTCCGGACCGACGATAGTTACGCCCATTTCACGGAATGCAGCCAGGGTATTGAGTGCATCATCTCCTTCAAGAAAGCCATGTACGCGAGTTACTCCGTTGGCGATAGCCCCAATAATAATCGCTCGGTGTGATATGGATTTATCGCCAGGCACCCGGATATCTCCCTGCACCTGTCCACCCGGCTCGACGGCAAAGGATATTGCTTTATCTTGTTCAGTTTCTTCTTGATTCATCGGTTTAAAATACTTTGCCATGAAATTATTTCTTACATTCCGGGCCTGGCTAAAACTGTTAAAGAGAGTGGTGTGATCCTGTTTCTTTAGCGCTTCGCGCAATGCCATCAGACTATCGATGTAATCATCGAGAACCGACGCGGCGGGATCAGCATTTGAGACAAATATATCTGCCCACATTTGCGCATCACTCGAAGCCAGTCTGCTGAAATCTGCAAAGCCACCGGCGGCATAACGAAATATATCCTCACTTTGCTCCTGCTTGAGCAAGGCATTAACGATAGCGAATGCAAGCAAGTGCGGAAGATGGCTGGTTGCTGCCAGGACTTCGTCGTGACGTTTAACGCTCATTCCCAGTATGTCTGCCCCCAGTACGCGCCACATTTCATGTACCAGGCCAATAGCCTCTGCTGCTGTATCAGCCTGCGGTGTCACAATTATATTGCGCTGATCAAACAGGTTTTCACTGGATGCCCCATAACCACTTTTTTCCGAACCGGCAATTGGGTGTCCTGGCACAAAGCGAGCGATAAAATCCGCTTCCAGCTCATTCACCGCAGCAATCACGCTGGACTTGACGCTTGCCACATCGGTCACTACAGCCTGCGGTGAACAGAGTTCGGCAATCCGCGGTAATATCTCAGCAGTAGCCAGTGGTGGCAGGGCAATTACAATGAGGTCTGCCTGCGGACAAAGTACATCCAGTTCGCCAAATTCATTGATACTCCCATCGCTCAATGCCTTGCATAATTGCTGCTCGTCGGTATCGACAGCTCCAACACGCAGGCTGTCATCGCTGCGTTTTATACCGCGCGCGATCGAGCCGCCTATCAGACCAAGTCCCACAATCAAAATGATTTTATCGGTCAATGAATTCAACTTATTTTCCTATCATTTGGCTGTTGAGTATTAAGCGATCGCCGATGGATAAGAACCCAGCACTTTTATCTCAGCACTGCAGTGGCCTAATCGGGTAAATAATTGCTGAATAACTTCATCATCTACATGGCCTTCAAAATCGATAAAGAAAACATATTCCCACACTTCCTTTTTTGATGGTCTTGTTTCGATCTTGGTCAGACTAACCTGCAGCATTTCAAAAGGTTCCAGCACTCGAAACAATGCCCCCGGTTTGTTTTCTGTGTAAATCAATATACTGGTCTTGTCGGATCCGCTTGACTGTGTCGTAGAATTTGCCAATACCAAAAACCTTGTACTGTTGTGTTTTTGATCCTGAATTTGTGCTTCGGCTATCTCCAATCCATAAATATCCGCGGCCACTGCCCCGGCAATAGCTGCAACAGTGTTATCATCCGACGCCAATTTAGCCGCTGCTGCATTACTGGCGCATTCGAGTTGGGCTGTCTCCGCCCAGTTGCTACTAAGCCAGTCTCTGCATTGAGCCAATGACTGACTGTGAGATGCAATAGTTTGAATTTTTGTGATGTCAGCGTTATGTTGCAACATCAGGTTCTGCTCGATGGGGACTATGACCTCTCCGACAATGCGTACATTCGATTCAACCAGGCAGTCCTGAGTATTATTAATCGCTCCCTCGGTGGAATTTTCCACAGGTACCACGCCAAAATCGGCAGCACCGGCTTCCACTTCCATGAAGACATCATCGATACTGGCACAACCGTTAAGCGGCACATCGTGTCCAAATTGCTTCAATACTGCCGCCTGCGAAAAGGTCCCCTCGGGACCCAGATAGGCAATTGGTTTAATTTTATGGGTTTGAGCCGCCACTTTACTCATCTCGACCAAACTAAATGCAATGATTTTGAATACCAGACGATTACCTGCCGAAAGACAGAATAGAGTCAGAACAGCTTAGACTTCATCAGCTGAATCCGCTTCCGTGTCGGACTCGAATTGTTCCGGTTCGTCCGGTTCATCAACCTGTTCAAGACCCACCAGATATTCACCTTCTTTCAGCCGGATGACTCGCACTCCTTGCGTATTACGCCCCTGCACAGAGACTTCTTCCACGCGCGTTCTAACCAGGGTACCTTTGTCAGATATCAACATGATCTCATCGCCGTCGGCAACTTGAACTGCACCGACCACAGATCCATTACGCTCACTGGTTTGCATTCCAATTACACCCTGCCCACCACGTCCGTAGACTGGAAAGTCACCGACCTCGGTGCGCTTACCGTAACCGTTTTCGCTCACAGTAAGAATCTGTTTGCCCTCATCTGGGATTATCAGAGAGATCATGGAATGGTCCTCCACTAATTTAATACCCCTGACCCCTCTTGCCGTTCTGCCCATTGCGCGCACTGCCGATTCCTGAAAGCGAATGGTCTTGCCACTGCTGCTGACCAGCATCACGTCCTTGTTTCCGTCAGTGATGGCAGTGCCGACGAGTTCATCACCTTCATCCAGTTCGATAGCACGCAGACCAACGCTGCGTTGTCTGGCAAAATTGGTAAGTGCGGTCTTTTTAACAGTGCCGCTGGCCGTTGCCATGAATACATAATGATCATCCGTGTATTCCTGGACCGGTAACATGCTGGTTATTCTTTCACCTTCTTCCAGTGGCAAAATGTTCACCAGAGGCTTGCCTCTGGAGGTTCGACTGGCAACAGGAATCATGAAGACTTTTAACCAGTAAACCTTGCCCATGCTGCTGAAACACAGCAACGTGTCGTGGGTACTGGCAATAAGCAAGTGCTCTACGAAATCCTCGTCTTTGACCGTGGCTGCCGCCTTGCCCATACCACCACGGCGCTGCGCTGTGTAATCGGCCAGAGGCTGGGTTTTTGCATAGCCTGTCTGTGAAATGGTAACAACGCGATCCTCTTCAGTGATCAGGTCTTCCATGGTCAGATCTAATTGAGAACCGACTATCTCGGTCTTCCTGTCATCACCATATTCTTTTTGCACGCTTTCCAGTTCTTCACGTACCACGGAAAGCAAACGCGGCTGATTTTCCAATATGTCTAAGTAATCAGTGATTTGCTTCAGCAATTCCTGGTAATCATTAATGAGTTTTTCATGTTCCAATCCAGTCAGGCGATGCAATCTTAATTCGAGTATTGCCTGGGCTTGTGCCGGAGAAAGAAGGTATTCATTTTCTTTTATTCCATATCGGGCTTCCAGATCATCGGGGCGACAGGCATCTGAACCAACCTCACCCAGCATCTTTAACACGCTGTCGGATTTCCAGCTTCGTGCCAGCAATTTTTCTTTAGCCTCACCGGAGGTGGGTGAGGTTTTAATCAGTTCGATAACTGCATCAATATTCGCCAGGGCGACAGCCAGACCTTCAAGAATATGACCTCGCTCACGGGCTTTGCGTAATAAGTAAGACGTGCGTCTGGCGACAACTTCGCGTCGATGGCGTAGAAAAGAATCCAGCACCTCTTTAAGATTTAATACCCGCGGTTGACCATCGACAAGTGCCACCATGTTGATGCCAAACACAGACTGCATTTGGGTTTGCGCATAAAGATTGTTAAGCACCACATCACCCATTTCACCTTTTCTCAATTCGATGACAATCCGCAAGCCGTCCTTATCCGATTCATCGCGTAATTCTGTAATCCCTTCGATTTTTTTCTCTTTAACCAGTTCAGCAATTCTTTCGATGAGTCTTGACTTGTTTAGCTGATAGGGAATCTCGGTGACAATAATAGTTTGCTTACCCGACTTTTCAGCTTCGATTACTTCGGCTTTGGCGCGCACATAAATCCTGCCGCGTCCGCTACGATATGCCTGAACAATGCCTGCCTTACCATTGATGATGCCAGCGGTGGGAAAATCCGGCCCCTGTATGTATTCCATGAGACCATCGATTTCAATGTCGGGGTTATCCAGCAGTGCCAGACTACCATTGATAATTTCGGTTAGATTATGGGGTGGTATATTCGTCGCCATACCCACCGCAATTCCTGAAGAACCGTTAACCAGCAGGTTGGGAATCCGGGTCGGCATGACATCAGGGATATCTTCCGTGCCATCGTAGTTCGGTGAAAAATCCACCGTTTCCTTGTCCAGATCCGCCAGCAAGTCATGGGCAATCTTGGCCATACGAATTTCTGTATAGCGCATTGCCGCGGCAGCATCACCGTCGATCGAACCAAAATTGCCCTGGCCATCTACCAGCGGGTAACGCAGTGAAAAATCCTGTGCCAACCGCACAATGGTGTCATATACCGCGCTATCACCGTGGGGGTGATATTTGCCAATTACGTCGCCAACAACGCGTGCAGATTTTTTGTAGGGCTTGTTGTAATCATTAGACAGCACATTCATGGCGAACAGCACGCGTCGGTGCACCGGTTTCAAGCCATCTCTTACGTCGGGCAGGGCACGACCCACAATCACACTCATTGCGTAGGCGAGATAGGACTCGCGCATTTCATGCTCTAATGAAACTGGCGAGACTTGTTTGTCGAAATCGGTCATACGTTGCCGTTTTCCCTGCTTCTCAGTAAGAACTGATTTTCCAGCTTTTCTAACTCCAAAAAAGATCCGAAAATAAGCCCGTTTAGCGGCTCATTTTGAGTCAAAATTTTGTGTAATTAAAAACCTGAAATGACGTTTATTTCGGCTCTGACGAAAAGAGCTAATTCTAACATAAAAAAGCACCATTCCGACACTCAAAATCACTCTTTAAGTGCAAAAAAATCCCGCGTTTTCTCAATGTTCCTCTCAAATCACCGAGTTCAACTTAGACCGCGCTATTCTGGCTTTTTACAGGTATAATCCGGTCCCTGCATGGTCACCCGAATCCGTGCTCAAATCGAGAAGAAACAGGAAATCTTGTGTCCCCTGATTACACCTTACAGGCCGATCTTGTAATCCATGCAAAATGGGTAATTCCGGTTGATACTGAAAACCGGGTTTTGGAAAATTATTCGGTCGTTGTTGCCAATAAACGCATTACCAATATTCTCAGTCAGGATGAAGCCCGCAAGAAGGTATCTGCGGCACAGGTTGTGGAATTACCCCATCATGTTTTGCTTCCTGGTTTGATCAACGCCCATGGCCATGCTGCCATGTCGTTGTTCCGCGGAGTATCCAACGACATCCCCTTGCAACAATGGCTGGAAGAGCACATCTGGCCGCTGGAGGGTAAACATGTCACTCCGGAATTCGTGCAACACGGCGCGATGTTGGCCTGTGCGGAAATGATTGTATCTGGCACTACCTGTTTCGCAGACATGTATTTTTTTCCTGACGCGGTAGCAAAAGTAGCACTCGATGCTCAACTCAGGGTGCAGCTAGCCAGCCCGATTCTGGATTTTCCAACTGTCTGGGCGAACGATGCAGATGAGTACATTCTGAAAGCCACACAACTGCATGATAGCTACCGCAATAGCGAACTCATCTGTACTGCATTTGGTCCTCACGCGACTTATACAGTATCTGATGCAGCGCTGCAGAAGGTTTCCATTCTCGCGGAGGAACTCGATATTCCAATTCATATGCATGTGCACGAAACCGCACAGGAGGTTAAGGAATCTGTCATCGCAAAAGGCAAGCGCCCATTACAAAGGCTGGCTGAGCTTGGTCTTGTTTCCCCTCACCTGCTGTGTGTGCATGCAACTCAGCTAATTGAAGAAGAATTGCAATTACTGAATGAATATGGCGCTCATGTCATTCACTGTCCGGAATCAAATTTAAAACTGGCCAGCGGATTCTGTCCAGTGAGTAAATTGCTCGAAAGCGATATCAATGTAGGTATAGGTACCGATGGCTGTGCCAGTAACAATGATCTGGATATGTTCTCAGAGATGCGGACAACCGCCTTGCTGGCAAAAGCGGTGGCCGCTGATGCCAGCGCAGTACCGGCTTACCAGGCATTGCGGATGGCCACGATTAACGGCGCTCGTGCCATGGGCCTGGATGACAGGATCGGCAGCATAGAACTTGGTAAATTCGCCGATCTGACTGCAGTCAATATGGATAGCATCAACAGTATCCCGATTTACGACCCGGTGTCTCATCTGGTTTATAATACTCAGGCATCGCAGGTGAGCCATGTCTGGTGTAGCGGCAAGGCGTTGTTTGAAAATGGTCAATTGCTTACTATTGATAAATTGAAACTGTACGAAGTGACGCATAACTGGCAAAAGCAAATCGCTAATTAATTGCCCGGATATTTCATAAAGGCGCTTGGTTTAATCTCTATTTGTGGCAACGGCTTGAAATATCTATTGGAGAGGCACACATTGTTATTCGAATTCGCTGATCGGCTTTCTGAAAAATCTGGCGTTGCATTTTTCCTTATCTCCTGCCGAGCCTTGGGATGACCAGGGCTCGGCAGGAGATAAGGAAAAATGCAACGCCAGATTTCCCAGGAATTCCGATCCCTTCATGAAGTATCCGGGCTTTTTATGGAAAATGTAGACGAACTGGAAATCAGGAAGTTTGAAACACTTGCAGCGCGGTGGTGGGACCCAAACAGCGAATTCAAACCCCTGCATGATATCAACCCCCTGCGCATGAATTTTATCAGCCGCAGGATAAATCTGGCCGGTAAGAAAGTAGTCGATGTGGGTTGTGGCGGCGGCATCCTGGCAGAAGCCATGGCGCACCACGGTGCGAAGGTGACGGCGATAGACCTGGCTGACGCATCATTAGCTGTCGCCAAATTACATCAGCTAGAAAGTAATCTTGATATCGACTATCAAAAAATATCTGCTGAAGAACTTGCGCAGCAGCAAGCTGAAAAATTCGACGTTGTCACCTGTTTCGAAATGCTGGAACACGTACCCGTGCCCGAATCTATCGTGAGTGCCTGCGTGCAGTTAGTCAAACCAGGTGGGCTGATTTTTTTCTCCACGATTAATCGCAATCCAAAAGCGTATTTATTCGCTGTGCTTGGAGCAGAATACCTGCTAAAACTGTTACCCCGAGGCACCCATGACTATGCTAAATTTATCCGACCCTCAGAGTTAGCCGGCTGGTCTCGTGCAACTGGTTTGCAACTGGAGGAGCAAATTGGCATGGGCTACAACCCGATGACCAAAAAATATTTTCTGCAAGAAAACCTTGATGTGAATTATATCGCTAACTATAGAAAACCGGATTAGCCAAACCATGCCGACCCTAACCACTTCCATTGAATGCGTCTTGTTTGATCTGGATGGCACGCTGGTTGATACCGCACCGGATTTTGTCCGGGTCGTTAACCAGTTACTACAGGAAAATGATAAGGCAAGTATTGCTGCAGAATCGATAGGTCACACAGTATCCGATGGTGCTCGCGCTCTGGTCAAGTTGGCATTTGCTATTGACGAGCAACATGAAGATTTCCAGCAAATAAATCAGCGCCTGCTTGATCTTTACTTCGAGCAACTACAGCAGACTGAAGCTATTCTCTACCCGGGTATTGCCGAATTACTGGATAGTCTGGAGTCGAGTAACATCCCCTGGGGAATTGTTACTAACAAGCCGGAAAAATACTCGCAACTGTTATTGAATAAGCTGCAACTTCTGCACCGATGCCAGGCTTTGGTTTGTCCTGAGCAGGTGGCGGAAAGAAAACCCAATCCCGAAGCCATCTTGCTCGCCTGCCAGAAACTCGATTGTAGTACTGAACGAACCGTCTATATCGGGGATCATATTCGTGACATGCAGGCAGCCAAGAACGCCGACGTAATTGCTATTGCGGCAAGCTACGGCTACCTGGCAGAAGATGCCCGCGTCGAGGAGTGGAATGCAGATTTTATCTTGCAATCCGCCGAGCAGGCTGCAGCCCTGCTTAACCTGCTGAAGTTCGCCTAGTACCTCGACCAGGGTTAATTTTGGAGTGCAGAGTTCAGCAGACTGTTCAGTGTCAGGCGCAGTAACGCAGGCCTAGCACCGCTAAGTCAAGTTGCTGCAACGCCACAATGGACAGTCTGGTGAACTCCCGAAGGGCGGGTCTCTCAGCGTTCATCTGCGGCGTTGCTTTCGCTTGATGGAGCGCAGGCTACGACGGCGCAAAAGCGCCTTGCAGCTAAACGCTGAGAGACCCGCTGCAACCGAAACTTAGCCCTGGTCGAGGTACTAGCAGGATGCGAAAGACTATGTTTGAATACAAACCACCCCAGGATCTACTAAAAAATAAAACCATACTAATAACCGGCGCCAGCGATGGCATCGGCCGCGCTTGCGCCAATTCCTTTGCCGATCATGGCGCAACTGTAATCCTCCTCAGCCGAACCCAGCCGAAGCTGGAACAAGTTTACGATGAAATTGAGGCAAGACATCCAGGCAGGGTAATTATCCAGCCCCTCGACCTGAGAACTGCTGTAAGCGAAGATTTCAAACTTCTGGCCGACTCGATCGACGAGCAGTTCGGCTGTTTGGATGGTCTGCTACATAACGCGGCACTGTTGGGGGCGCGCAATCCTATCGAGTTCTACCCGGATGAAGATTGGAAAAACCTGATGCAGGTGAATGTGAATGCGCCATTCCTGCTTACCAAGGTGCTACTGCCGGTGCTAAGCCGGGCTACGGACGGACGCTTGCTGTTTACCGCTTCGAGTGTTGGCAGGCAGGGTCGCGCCTACTGGGGGGGGTATGGGGTTTCAAAATTTGCCATTGAGGGTCTGATGCAAACGCTGGCTGATGAATTGCAGGACACCACCTCAATCCGCGTTAACAGCATTAATCCTGGCGGCACCCGAACCGCAATGCGCAGGGAAGCCTATCCAGCCGAAGATCCCAATACGCAACCAGAGCCAGAGGCGCTAATGCCGGTTTATCTCTATATTATGGGGCCAGAGGGGAGTGGTTTTCACGGCCAGGCTATCGATGTAAGAGGTTTTACCGGAGCTATGCAATAGTTTTTCTTTCTACGGCCTTGAGTAATTTATTGATCTCGGCCTTCGGTAATTCCTGGTAAATTCCTTTGGTAACCGTGCTGGGGATAAAAATGGGTCCGAAACGCACCCGCTTCAGCCTGCTTACCCTGACGCCCTGGGACTCCCACAACTTGCGCACTTCACGATTGCGGCCTTCCATTATCACGACGTGGTACCACTGGTTTGCGCCATCGCCGGCATAATACTGTATGTCGGAAAAACAGCATAAATGGCCATCGAGAATAACCCCCTCGTGCATTCTCTGCACCATCTCAGGAGTCACCTCGCCCATTACCCGTACCGCGTATTCTCGCTCAATCTGAGAACTGGGATGCATCAACTTATTGGCCAACTCACCGTCCGTTGTGAACAGCAACAAGCCACTTGTATTGATGTCCAGGCGACCGATAGCAACCCACCTGCCGTGTCTTAACAGTGGTAGTCGATCGAATACGGTGGGCCTGCCTTCTGGATCTTTGCGCGTGCAGATCTGATTTTCCGGTTTGTTATAAAGCAACACGCGGCGTTCTGATCTGGCCTTTTTCTGCGGCGCCATTTTCTTGCCATCGACTACCACTTTATCCGCATCGGAAACACGGTCGCCGATAGTTGCCAGCTTGCCGTTCACCCTGATGCGGCCGTTGATAATCCATTGTTCCATTTCACGGCGAGATCCAAATCCTGCTCGTGCGAGTACTTTTTGTAACTTTTCAGTCATTTTCAATCAACAAGATTTATCAATTATAGAGTAGCTTGGAATCAGGGATGGTTTAGTTTTTATTCAAGCTCGTCGGGGTCTTCTTCCAGGCTGAATTGAATTGCGCTATCTTCTTCATCCAAAGCAGGGGTCAGACTGACAACGTTTGACTCGGCCGCGTCTTCATCGTTACCCAGATCCAGAATCTCATCCAGCGGTCTCCTGGATAACTTGACGGCTTCTTCTTCGGCCAGCAATTCGTCCGGAGTGGTCGACTCGAAGGCATTCTCATCGATAAGATCTTCCGGTAATTCCAGCACCCGACTGCCAGCCAGATCATCATCCAGATCCAGTTCTTCGTTTAGCTTGCCCAAATCCTTGATATCAGACAGTGGTGGCAGGTCCTGCAGGGACTTCAAATTAAAATAATCCAGAAATTGCCTGGTGGTGGCGAACATGGCTGGCCGACCGGGCACATCACGATGCCCAACCACCCTTACCCATTCACGATCGAGCAGTGTTCTGATGATATTCGAACTGACCCCAACTCTTCTGATCTCTTCGATATCACCGCGGGTTATCGGTTGACGGTAGGCAATCAGGGACAGGGTCTCCAGCAATGCTCTGGTATACCTTGGCGGACGCTCATCCCAAAGCTTCGCCACCCATTCGCTCAGTTCCTGCTTTACCTGAAACCGGTACCCGGAGGCTACTTCTTTCAATTCAAAGCCGCGGTCTTTGCAATCTTCAGCTATGCTTTCCATAACCGTCCTTAACTCTGCCTTGTCAGGGCGTTCCTCCTCGGCAAAAATCCGCGCTATACCATCCAGATTCAGAGGTTTACCGGCTGCCAGCAACAAACCCTCAATGATTATCTTAATCTTGTTGTCTACATCGTTCATCGCTTCGCTATTACCCGGGCAGGCCTTTTATCTCGCCTTCAGATGAATTGGACCAAACGGCTCCGTTTGCACTATCTCCACCAGGGAGTCTTTCATCAATTCCATTACTGCCAAGAATGTAACCACCACGCCCAACCTGCCTTCGCCGCGTATCAGCAGAGAAACCAGAGGCACAAATTTTTGGCTGGTTATGCGCACCAGTATTTCAGACATTTTCTCTCGCGTGGAGAGCGTTTCCATCTGAATATGATGGTGTTCATAATTATCAGCCCGGCGCAAAACGCCAGCCAGGGAGAGCAAAATCTGTTGTAAATCCACGTCAGGGTCAGGCGTTACCCGCTCGATTTCTGGTATCGTTGCGTTGGCCCGATAAAGCTCCCTGTCCATGCGGGGAATACTATCGATATCCTGTGCCGCCTGCTTGTATCGCTCATACTCCTGCAGCCGGCGGATCAGCTCCATCCTCGGATCACCTTCTTCTGCCCCTTCCTCTTCCTGCCTGGGCAGGAGTATTCTGGATTTGATCTCTGCCAGCATCGCCGCCATTACCAGATACTCCGAAGCCAGCTCGAACTGACTCGCCTCCATCAGGTCGACATAGGACATATACTGGTCCGTGATATCAGCCACATTGATATCCAAAATGTCGACATTCTGGCGCTTGATCAGGTACAGCAATAAATCGAGCGGGCCTTCGAAGGCTTCCAGAAATATTTCCAGCGCATCTGGGGGGATATAAAGGTCTTTGGGTAATTCGGTTACGGCCTCTCCGGCAACGTAGGCAAAGGGCAATTCCTGCTGCCTATCACCCATTTCCGCACTCGCAACGACTGATAGTCTTGCTGGTTCGGTGTTATCTGAATGTTTGCCGGAAACTGTCAATCTTAGAATCTGCTTGGTAAATTCTTTGTCGAAATTTTAACATCAATCGTGCTCAAAAAGCTCACTCCAAAGACCTTTAGCAGGAGCCTGGCAACTACCATTGACCCAGGCCCATCGCCTCACGCACTTCCTGTATTGTTTCTCGGGCATTATCCCGTGCCTTATCACAGCCATCGGTAATAATCGATTTCACTATATCCGGATCTTTTTCATACTGCTCGGCTTCCCGCTGAATTGGCTCCAGTTCAGCCACGATGGCATCGATTACCGGTCTTTTGCACTCGAGGCAGCCGATACCGGCATTCTTACAACCATCTACCACCCAATCCCTGGTCTTTTCATCTGAATAAGTCTGGTGCAGTTGCCATACCGGGCACTTATCAGGATCACCCACATCGGTTAACCTCACTCGGGCCGGATCTGTGGGCATAGTGCTGATCTTCTTTTCCACCTGATCGAGAGGCTCACGCAAACTGATGGTATTGTCATAGGATTTGGACATTTTTTGACCATCGAGCCCAGGCATCTTAGATGACTTGGTCAACAGGGATTGGGGTTCTGCCAGAATCATCTTACCGCTGCCTTCCAGATAACCAAATAATCTTTCCCGATCACCAATGGTGATATTTTGTTGCTCCTTGAGCAGGGCCTGGGCAGTCTCCAAAGCCTCATGATCGCCCTGTTCCTGATAGGCCTTACGCAGATTGGAGTACAGCCGCGCGGCTTTCTTTCCCATCTTGCGAATTGCAGCCTGGGCATTTTCCTCAAAACCCGGTTCGCGGCCATAGATATGATTAAATCGTCGTGCCACTTCTCTGGTGAGTTCAACGTGAGCCACCTGATCGGCCCCGACCGGAACAAAGCCTGCCCGATAAATCAAAATATCGGCAGCCTGTAATAACGGGTAGCCCAAAAATCCATAAGTATCCAGATCTCTCTCTTTCAACTTATCCTGTTGATCTTTGTAACTCGGAACCCGTTCCAGCCAACCCAGCGGTGTCATCATGGAAAGAAGCAGATGCAGTTCAGCGTGCTCGGGTACCTTGGATTGGATAAACAACGAAGCCGATCCAGGATTTACGCCGCAGGCCAGCCAGTCAATGACCATGTCCAGAACATGCTCCTCAAGTGTCAACGGCGTATCATAATGGGTGGTCAACGCGTGCCAATCGGCGATAAAGAAGAAACAGTCATATTTGTGCTGTAACTGTATCCAGTTCTTCAATACTCCATGTAGATGACCGAGGTGAAGACGCCCGGTGGGGCGCATTCCTGATAACACACGCTGCTGCGAATCGACGCTGGACAACTTATTCTCCTGATGCTCTCTTAAAAATTATCGGTTATGTGCGACTTTTCATGATATCTGCCCACGGGATCGGTTCCGCGTCGTGGCTGTAAGGTCCTAGCTCCCAGTGTTACTGAAATGGATCAGGATCGCCTTTACCCACCCGTATCAGTTCCGGTACACCTGCGACCAAATCCACTACGGTAGTGGGTTCCAGCCCGCAGACACCTGCATCCACAATAAGATCAACAAGTTTGCCAATCTTTAGTCGCATCTCATAGGGATCAAATAACTGCTCTTCTTCATCGGGAAGTATCAGACTGGTACTCATTATTGGCTCACCTAAAGAAGCCAAAATAGCCTGCACCACCTTGTTATCCGGCACCCTCAGACCAATGGTTTTGCGCTTGGGGTGCATTAACCTTCTTGGCACCTCCGGGGTTGCTTTCAGGATAAAAGTATAAGGTCCGGGTGTATACGCTTTCAATATTCGAAAGGCACTGTTTTGTACCTGCGCGTAGCTCGCCAGCGATGAAAGATCACTGCACACCAGCGTGAAATTGTGTTTGCTGGCAAGCTGTCGAATACGCCGAATACGTTCCAACGCAGCCTTGTCGCCGATATGACACCCCAGTGCGTAAGTTGAATCTGTTGGATAGACTATGACCCCGCCCTGCAATAGCGTGCGAACCGCCTGCTTTACAATACGGGGCTCAGGATCCACCGGGTGAATCTGAAGGAATGCACTCATGATAAATGGGGGCTCATCAGATTTAGTCTATACTGGAGAGTCTCTGAACAACTCAAAACCCTCCCAGGGCCATAAAAATAATGGGATTCTATTACATTGGCGTACAAAAGCAGACTCTTTTTGCCAAATCGATTAAGATGCACCTGCATCGCTTTACGGGCCCACGAAACATGCACCAGGAGTAGCGGAAAACAGCATTATGAAACAGTTTATTGACTACATACCGCTACTGGTATTTTTTAGTGTATGGTCGCTGGATGAGCGCATTGTGAGCATTGCCGGATACCAGCACAGCGTAGGTGGCATTTTCAGCGCTGCCGAATTTTTATTGGCCACTTCCATTTTAGTCTATGGCACACTTTTTATAGTCCAGAAGAAACTGGATAAATTCCAGTGGATCACCCTGATAGTTGTAATTCTCTTCTGTATTCCCACCATTATTTTTCGCAACGTTGCATTTCTAAAGTGGAAAGCACCTATCGCCAACTGGCTATTTGCCAGCGTCTTCTATGCCTCCATGTACTTCGGAGAGAAGCCAGCGATCGAGCACATGATGGGGCATGCCGTTAACGCACCAAGGGAAGTTTGGCTCAGGCTAAACAAAATCTGGATTGTTTTTTTCATTGTGCTGGGCGTAATTAATCTGACGGTCGCATTCACACTCTCGGAAGCGTTATGGATTCAATTCAAGGTGTTCGGCAATTTGATACTGACCTTTGCCTTCGTCCTTGGTGGAACCATGCCTGTCCTGGCCAAGTACATTGAGTTGGAGGAGAAAGACGCAAATCCCAGCAGCAGGGAAAAGTCGCACTAATACCAGGAATCCTTATCAGCCTACTCATTTAACAACACATAAAGCGCGGGAAAAGCTAAGGAAGCTCTGATAAATTATATGGCCACTCTGCGGGAGTCTGGCGCGCGTTGCGGTTAGGCGTCGTGCGCAGGTAATGGCCATCGCCCTTGGCAAGCGCGACAACGACGCAGCAGCGTGCGCCAGGCCCCGCCCTTCGGGGCTCGCAGCCGATCCCGCTCTCCGCGTTGCACTGTCTTGACAGGCCGACGCATGCCGGCGACAGTGCGCCTTGATAGCGGGATCGGCTGTGAGCCAGAGCGGTCATATAATTAATCAGAGGTTCCCTAATGTATTACGCCATTATCAGTGAAGACGTAGAAGATAGTTTGCACAAGCGCAAGTCTGTGAGAGCAAAGCATCTGACCCGACTCAATAACCTGGCCGACCAGGACAGGCTGCTGATTGCCGGTCCTCATCCCGCAGTTGATAGTGATGATCCCGGTGATGCGGGATTTAGTGGTAGCCTGATAGTGGCGGAGTTTGACAGCCTGGAACAGGCCCAGGCGTGGGCAAATGCGGATCCTTATGTGGGGGCAGGTGTTTATAAAGAGGTGTCGGTCAAACCTTTTAAGAAGGTATTACCATAGCCCTAAAAAGCAGCTCAGTGCCTTTCGTCAACCTTCAATTTGGAGAAAGCACTCACAGCAGCATCTGCTACTCTATCAACGGCGCTGCCTTCAGCTCCGGAAAGTTCTCATTCAGTATCTCATTCCATTCCTGCAACTGAGTCTTTCTACGCGTCAATACTGCTGAGGGATCACCAGTAATCGTAATACTGTTAATCACATCCCGACGTTGAATCTTATAAACGTTGGGCAGGCCGGAAATCACTTTGCCAAACACTGAATGCAAGCCATCCAGATGTGGCGTTGCAAGGTGGGTCAGGAAAAACTGACTGCCGTCAGTCCCGGGACCCGAATTAGCCATGGAAATAATTCCGGGCTGATTATGTTTTAAAATTATCTCACCGCGGAATTGATAGCCAGGTCCGCCAGTTCCATTTCCCTCAGGATCACCTCCCTGAATCATGAAATTATTTTCCACCCGATGAAACAGTAAACCATCATAGTAGCCGCGCAGGGCAAGATTGATGAAATTAGCTACTGTGGTCGGTGCCGCTCGCGCGTTTAATTCAACCTGGATCTCGCCCTGGCTGGTATCGATCACGGCAACCAGTGATTGGGCCATCCCCGCGCTGCTGGCAAGCAGTAAGATTCCGGCGAATCCGAGTTTTGCCAGGGCACTTCTGAACAATTTCAATAAGTAGGTTTTCATCATTTAGTCACTTCTCCAAAGCCTGTATTCGATTGAGAATAGTTCATAGATTATACTCCAGCGTGACCGGCGCATGGTCGGAAAAATTTTGTTCGGTGTAAATTTCTGTATCAATCACCTTCTCACGCAGGGTCGGTGAAATCACCTGATAATCCAGTCGCCACCCGACATTATTGGCTCTTGCCTGCCCTCTATTCGACCACCAACTGTACTGATCAGCCTCTTTGTTGACTTCGCGAAAGGCATCGACGTAGCCCAGTTTGTCATACAGCACATCCAGCCACTGCCGCTCTTCGGGCAAGAAACCGGAATTTTTTTGATTTGGTCGCCAATTCTTAAGATCTATCTGTTTATGACAAATATTCCAGTCGCCACAAATGATGTATTCTCGGTCGTCTTTGCGCTGCTTCTTCATGTGGCGCATATAATCGTCCATGAAAGCAAATTTGCGCTGCTGTCTCTCCTCTGAACTGGAACCGGAGGGTAAATACAATGAAGCGATGCTCAAATTCCCCAAATCTGCCTGTATATAGCGGCCCTCCTCGTCGGCAATTTTCCAGCCTAGACCTCTTGCTATCTTATCCGGCTCGTTACGGCAATAGATCGCAGTTCCGGAATAGCCTTTCTTAATGGCGTCGAAGTAAAAGCAATGAAAACCGGCTGGGTGAAAAATCGGGTCGCTGAGCTGATCTATTTGCGCCTTGGTTTCCTGCAAACAAACCACGTCGACCTCGCAGCCTGCCAACCAGTCGAAAAAACCTTTACGTGCTGCTGCCCGAATTCCATTGCAGTTAAATGTCATGATCCGCATACGAAAACCTGGCCTCCCCCAGACTATCAAAGCGGCAAGTTTACCTTACGACTCCCTGTTTTTCATGGAGATTGAAGCGAATCCGGACTACATGAGCACCACGACGTTCAAACAGCTCTGCCAGTATATCCAGTTGCCTGCTTTCGGGCACCGCGATGCGTTTATCAGCCAGGCTGGATGGCAATTGAGGTTTACTACTCACATCCCCATCTTAGCCAATTATGGACCAGCGAGTGAATGGGAATTCCGGGGAGAGCGACAAATTATTGGAATCCCAGGGAATTTCTGTGATTTGCTAAAATTTCTGGATGTACTTGCGGTTTCTTAGCTAAAACCTTTTCTCTTTTGTTACTTTTAGTAACGTAAAGTATTGATCAAGATTGGAATCCCGCCACTGGGAAAATATTTCCCTTGTTTTTTATAAGGTTAAAAAAGTGAGTAAAAATGAACATCAGCATGGTGTAGTTATTCCGAACTCTACCTTCTTGTTTCTATTGAATAAACCAGATAATTACTGATAAAACTGAGCTTTTGTTACTTTATAGCGCATTCAGTAAACTATTCAAGAATTTATGTTACTTTATTAGACAATATGTGTTACCATGCACACCATCATTGAAAGATGACACTAAAACCCAATTCACTAGCCAAACAAGGAGATATCAATGAGCAAGGTGCTTTACAAAGTACGGCCCGTAATTGAAGCAACCCTGGTGAGCATTGTTGTGGTCCTGGCCGCACTCGCCGTCCCGATATTAATCATGTACGTAGCCGTTTAATCCAACCTGCCAGAAGGGGGCGCTATGCAAGTCCTTCAACTAACACGAACCAACTGAACACCAGCTTGGTCATTATTCATCGATCAAGCTGGTGTTTGTTTATCTGTCTGCTTAAAATCCCGTCTTATTACTACGCACACACCACAATACACAATACCCCGCCAAATGCCGGTATCTGTAGCAAAAAAGAAAATTGAGATCGCTTATGGCCAGAGTTTGTCAGCGAAATTGCAGGGTGTATGGGTGCTGTCCAACTGCTCGGCAATGATCTTATCCCAGCCCGTCGCACAGGCTCCAGGCGAGCCTGGCAGACAAAACAGGATTGTCTCGTTGGTTAGCCCGGCAAAGGCCCGTGACTGGATGGTTGAACTGCCAATTTCCTCATACGAAAGCTGGCGAAATAATTCCCCAAAGCCATCTATATCCTTTTCGAGCAACGGGGTAAGTGCCACATAGGTGTTATCACGCGCAGTGAATCCGGTCCCCCCGGTCAGCAATATTGCATTGATTGCAGAGTCTGCAATATAGGCAGATACAGTCGCACGTAATTGGTAAACATCATCCTTGATGATTACCTTCGAATGCAGTTGATGACCGGCCTGGGTGAGCTTTTGCACCAGCACATCGCCTGATTTATCGTTAGCATCAGTGCGGGTGTCAGAAACGGTGATAACAGCTATATTGAGAGCCTTGGGATCGCTCATGGGTCGATCAACCTCCTGTCATATTCATCATGCGAACCGGCTGAGGATGTTCTTTATCGTAGAAATAATGCCGCTCCGGTTTAAGTTCCATGGAATCGATAATGGCCTGTTTCAATTCAGTCTGCCCTGCAAAGCTATCTCGCAGGATAGCCCTCAGGTCAATTGAGTGCTCATTACCGAGGCACAGCAACAGGCGCCCTTCCACGGTTACACGCACACGATTGCAGTCTTCGCAGAAGTTGTGACTAACAGGCGAGATAAAACCAATCCGGCTGGCCTTACCCGCTATCTGAAAATACTTCGAGGGTCCTGCCGTCCTCGAAATCGTGCTGTCCAGTTCGTACTTCTGCTCGATTACATCGCGTACCCAATCATTGCTGCAGGTAGTCTCCTCCCGGTCGTGATGGGATGTTATGCCCAGTGGCATCTCTTCGATGAATGCGATATCGATTTCGCGCTCGACTGCATAATTGGTGAGATTGAGTACTTCGTCATCGTTATAGCCGCGCATAATTACAGCATTCAAGCGTATGCGATCGAAACCGGCTTCCCGCGCAGCCTCGATACCTTCCAGTACACTTTCTAATTTGCCCACCCTCGAAATTCGCTTGAAACGTTCTGCATCGAGACTGTCAACGCTTACATTAATACGGTTTACCCCGGCAGCTTTTAAGCGCGTTGCATACTTTTCCAGCTGGGCACCATTGGTAGTGAGTAGCAGCTCTTCCAGGCCCGGCAGGGTGCCCATTTGCTCGATCAATGACATAACATCCGTGCGCACCATGGGTTCGCCACCGGTCAGCCGAATCTTCTTAACACCAAGCTCGGTAAATGCCTGGGCAACCTGAAATAGCTCCTCCAGAGACAACACCTGATCGCGGGGCAGAAAGGTCATGCCCTCTGTCATGCAATAGACACAGCGAAAATCACAGCGATCGGTGACTGACAGGCGAACGTAATCTACGCGCCGGCCAAATTTGTCGATTAGCTTGTTTTCCTGTGAATTGGTGGTCATGGTTTTTCGCTCCGCTGGCGAATATAGCGCAGATTCGGCTTACATTGTACTATTTGAGCTAACATATTTATCTTCCGGGCAGTTCGCAATTTGTAAAAGTATTGCAAAATTATCAGTAAACTAACCAGACTATCAGCGTTATAGTAGTCATTCCCGATTAAAGACTGAATGCGATCTGAATTGCAATGAGAATCAAAACGACTCCCATTCCCCGTTCAACCCACTTGCCAGCTTGCAACAAAAACTCACGCACAGCACTGCGCCCCAGGATCATACTAAGCAAGCTAAACCAGGCGAAGGTAGCCAGCGCCAGATAGATACCATAGATCATCTGAATACTTAGTGGTGTGTCAGCACTTATTACTACGGTGAATAGAGCCAGGAAAAACAGTGTCGCTTTAGGGTTGAGACCGTTGGTAAGAAATCCCTGTATAAAAGCCTGACGTGGTGTCAGAGTGATGGCATCGCCTTCTTTGAACTCAGTTACAGGCTGAGAAAAAGATTGCCTTATCGACTTACCTCCGAGATAAAACAAATAGGCGGCAGCAACAAATTTCATCGCTTCGAAAAGAACCGATGATTGCGATAATAGAACTGCCACACCCAGGATGCAGTAGGCCACGTGTAATAGAATACCCGATCCAATACCGAAACTGGTCCAGAGCCCAGTTCTAGTGCCACATGTCACACATTGGCGCACTACTATAGCGAAATCAGGACCTGGCGAGGCCACGGCAAAAAGGTGGGCGATGGCTAGGGTCAGAAACTCGGTCCAGTACATGTTGGCGAGGCCGGGATATTGAGAGGTAAATGATCAGGGTAGCCGATCTGAAATAATTAACTCGATGTCGACGTGCTGGTCATTGTGGGCAAAACTCTCTGACACCACGCGGTAGTCTCCCGATTGCGGGTTAGCCGCACCGGAAAATGAAACTAAAGCAGAGATGAACACAGTATCGGCCGAAGACAAATTAAACTGGGGCAAAGGCGACGATGAATTGTCCAGACGAATTGTTATAGGCAAATCTGCAACCCTCAAGTCAGTCGCCGCCACCGGTGGCAATCCTTCACTTGCCGCATTGCGGGCGGCAATAAACACATGAGTTTCAGGCGCTATCTGCAAGCCTTCATCCAGTCTTATCTGCACGTCGATGGCAGGCCCAGGACCCGTCGCTGGGGAGCTTGTAGCGAGCTGGCGTTGTGCCTCGGTGATATTTGCTCTTAAGACATTCGCTTGTTGAGAGTTCGGGTTTGCCTGTATCAGCAGCCGCCAATTTTCGATTGCCGCCGGCCAATCCTCCCGCTGCTCTGCATCTATTGCCAACAGCTGTATTACAGAAATTTCATTGGGGATAATGGCGCGTGCCTGTTCGATGATGGCGTTAACCTCAGGCGTAATTTCACCACCGGAGTTAATATACTTTATCTGCGCATACTGACCCAGAATGACTGCTTTATCGCCGGTGTCCTCCATCAGGCTACTCGCGCGACTGTAAGCAATTTCTGCCTCTTCATACAACCCACTCACGGATAAGTTCCTACCGAGGAAATACCAGGCCCAGTTATTCTCCTCGTCAGCCTGTACCACCTCACCCAGCGCTATAATAAGATCTCGCGTCTCTTCGGGATCATCAAAATTGACAGCGGTTCTTTCGAACAGCCCCATCAACTCAACCTCTTCGATATAACCCCACTGACTGTATAGCCCATAGGCCAGAATCGGTATCAGCACAACCATTACTATTGGCATTAAGCCAGAAGGCGTGGAAAGCAAACTTTGTTCAGTCTTGTCTTTCTTTTTATCTTTACGTTTACCTTCAGTTTCAGGCTGTGATATTGATCCGGTAATCGCCTCGGGAGCTATGTCTGATAACAGGCTCTGTTGCAACTCCACCAACAAAGAATCATATTGAGCCTGATCCAGATTGCCAGCAACGAGCTCCCTGTCCGGTTCTTCTACCCGTTCGCGATACAGGGATAAATTTTCTTCCTTTCTCAATTCCTCACGATGCTGTACTGCAATCTCGTCACGACTGGAACCATATTTACGCAATGGCACCACGACGAATAATGTAGCCAGAATTAATAGACAAACTGTTAGGAACCAGAACAAGATAGTAATCCAGAGTCTCGATTAATGAGGATTCATTTTTTCCAGCAGATCCTGCAATTGTTGTTGCTGGGTTGGGTCTAAATCCAGTTCTGCCTGATCGACGATTCTCGCCTTCCGCAATATACCGAAAGCCATCCAGGCACCAATTAAAAGAAAGATTAAGGGGCCAAACCAGAGCAACACTGTCTCTGCACGTAATCTTGGACGGTAAAAAATAAAGTCCCCGTAACGGTCGAACATAAACTGTTCGATTTCGGCATCAGTCCAGCCTTCTATTATCATCCGGTGCACTTCGCGCCGTAGATCTTCTGCTACACCACCGGTCGATCCGGTAAGATTTGTGTTTTGGCACATGGGGCAACGCAATTCATCTGACAGTCGACGAAAACGCTGTTGTTGTTCATCTGTATCGAACTGGAAAGTGTCGATCTGCGCAACTAGCGAGAAAGAGCCCACAAAACATAACAGTAGCATGAGTAGTTGCAATTTCTTCATAAGCCGTTTTGCTCAGCTTTCAGTTCAATTTGTCCAGCCAAATGCGCCACGACATGTGATGCTGTACTTAAGCTGATTGGTGCTGTGAGTGGTAGCAAGATTCTCATAAACCGACCTGTTCAGCTCTCAGTTCTGCTATCGCTGGTTCGAATATTTCTCGCCAGATGTTCTCATCAAGCACACTAACATGTCGGTAGCGAATCACACCGTTGCGGTCAATCAGGAAAGTTTCCGGCGCCCCATAAACTCCAAGGTCAATACCTAATCGACCATCTTCATCAAGCAAACTGAAACTAAACGGATTGCCATTGACATCGAGCCAATCAATAGCCAGTTTTTGCCGATCTCTGTAGTTGACACCTACAACTGGTATTTCACCGGCCTCGGATAACCGCATCAGCGTGGGGTGCTCAACCAGGCAGGGAAGACAATAACTTCCCCATACGTTAAGCAGGAATATTTTATCTGGCAAATCCTGATTGGTGACAAGTTGACTGCCAAGTACTGTTTCGATTTCAAATTGAGGAAGCGGCTTATCAATCAGCACTGAAGGTAATTCCCTGGTGTTCAGATACAGTCCGCGCCACAGTAGCAACGCCAATGCGAAAAAGCCGATTACAGGAACGAATAATTTTAGTCTGGACATAAGATTTTTACTATAAAGCTGGCTGCAAATTTGCCCGCAGATCTTCAGCCAGAAGCTCTTCCTGTCTGCGTCTGAGCCGACGATAACGTTTGTCTCTTGTTGCGATTATTCCGCCCAGCGCCATGAATATAGAACCCAGCCAAACCCAGCGCATAAAAGGCTTGATATAAATAGTCATAGACCAGGCGCCGCCTTCTTTGGCCTCACCCAGTGTGATAAAAAGATCACGCAGAAATCCGGCATCGATCGCCATTTCAGTGGAGGGGCTGCCACTTGTTATATAAATGCGGCTCTGGGGATTCAGGATTCGCTCAAACTCGCCATTTTTCAGAACCTGAATGCTGGCTTCGTCACCGATATAATTTGGGCCTTCGATTCTGGTTGTTCCATCGAAGACAAACACATACTCACCCAAGTCTATACTTTGCCCACTAGAAAGCAGCACACTCTTTTCCGAATCAAAAGCAGAGCTCATTGATGCACCGATCAACATTACTGCCACACCAAGGTGTGCTGTCTGCATACCGTAGTAGCCCAAAGATAGGCTCTTTAAGCCTTGCAGCCGAGTCGGCTTATTAGCCGTTTTATTTGCCAAGTCTTTCATCATGGTCAGGCTGATCCAAACTGCCAGACTTGTCGCAATTGTCGCGGCGAATGAAAATTCCAACAATATAACCAGAGGCAGCAGCACTCCCAACACGACACTGGCGAGAGCAACGCGACTCAATTGTGCAACCAAATATCCGGTAGATGTTTTCTTCCATCGGCATATCGGTCCAACGCCCAGCAGCAATACCAGTAATGCCATTAAGGGGACAAAGATCACATTAAAGTAAGGCGGGCCAATTGAGATCAAGCCGCCAGTGAGGGCCTGATACACTATGGGAAACAGGGTTCCCAACAACACCGATGCGCTCGCCACTACCAGAATCATATTATTGCCGAGCAGAAAAATTTCCCGGGACAATAGACCAAAACCAAACTCACTCTTCAAAAGTGGCGCCCGTAAAGCAAACAACAACAGCGAACCCCCTATAGCAAGAGCGAATATCGCCAGTATGAAAATACCCCGCGCCGGATCAGTGGCAAAAGCGTGTACAGAAGTTAAGAGCCCCGATCGAGCAATGAACGTACCCAGTAAACTTCCGCCAAAAGCCAGAATCGCTAGCATGACATTCCAGCTCTTGAATACACCACGCTTCTCAGTCACAGCAAGCGAATGTATCAACGCTGTCCCAAGCAGCCAGGTGATTAGCGGCGGATTTTCAACCGGGTCCCAACCCCACCAGCCACCCCAACCTAATTCGTAATAAGCCCACCAGCTACCGAGGGCAATACCCATGGTTAATATAGCCCAGGCTGCATTGGCCCAGGGTCGGCACCACCTGGCCCAGGCAGCATCGAGTCGACCGCTGAGCAATGCCGCCACGGCAAAGGCGAAGACAACAGAGAAGCCGACATAACCCATATACAAGGCTGGTGGGTGGAGAATGAAGGCAAAATCCTGCAGGAATGAGTTAAGCTCAACACCATCTGCAGGCGCCAGCGGTACGACGCGATCGAAGGGATTGGATGTCGCCAGCATGTAGAGTATGTAGGTACAGCAGAGAATCCCCAGAACACTCAGTACCCTGGCCACAAAATCGATAGGCATGCTCATGCTATAGACGCTCACTGCCAGCATCCAACCCGATAGCATGAACGTCCACAACAGAAAGGATCCTTCATGGCCACCCCACACTGCGGTTAGTTTGTAACGAGTTGGTAACAGTAAGTTGGAGTGATTTGCCACGAATTGCACAGAGAAATCGTTAACGGCAAACGAATAAGCGAGAATGCCTATGCTGATGGCGAGGAAAACGAAAATACCAGCGCTCAGCGGTCGAGCCAGACTCATCCACAGGAGATTGTTACGGGATGCACCAAGCAGGGGCAAGGTGGCAAGTATCACACACAGGCAGAATGCCAATATAAGCGAAAATTGGCCAAGTTCTGGAATCATTTATTTTTCCACCAGTGATGAGTGGTTCTCCGTCGAGGCGCCCGCTGCTTCGAGTGCCGCTTTGACTTCAGGTGACATATAATTTTCATCGTGTCTAGCCAGCACCCGAGTGGCCTGAAAAATACCGGCGGTATCTATGCTGCCCTCGGCTACAATCCCCTGCCCTTCGCGAAACAGGTCCGGCAGGATTCCTTCGTAGTGGATCGGCACGTCATTGACATAATCCGTAGTTATAAATTCTACACGCAGGCTATCCTGCGCACTGAGAAACGAACCGTCTTTGACCATACCGCCAATTCTAAAGCGTTGACCCGAAGGCACTTCGCCCGCTGCAACCTGGGTGGGTGAGTAGAATAAGTCGATGTTTTGACTCAAAGCGAACAGTGTCAGGCCTATTGATAAGCTTAGGCCAACTGCAATAAACAGAATGATTCCGAGACGTTTCTTACGATGGGGCTTCATGAATTTTCTCCAACAGCATCAGTTAGGTTATCCAAACCCTTAGCTCCTTGATTATTTTTCTGCATTTCCCGGTTCACTATCAGGCGACGTTTCTGTTCTTGTAGTATCTGTTTTTTCTTTCTTATTGGCAGTAGCAAATTTACCACCAAAAAAATTATAAATAAGGCATAGACCGACCAGACATTGAACGCATAACCGCCCATATCCAAAAATTCACTGAAGCTCGAAAACTGTATCGCGTCTAGCATTTTATTCCTTTACCACTTAGCCGTTTCAAGATTCACTTACAAGGTCTGCAACCCACTGGGCTCGCCGTTCACGCTGTAATATTTCGTTGCGAGTATACATAACCAGGCTAACTACAAAGAAAAGATAAACAGCTACGGTCATTAAAAATAGAGGCACCCAGATTTCGGGACCATTGGCACCCCCCGAATCTGTGCTAAAGTTAGTGCCAACCTGATGCAATGTGTTCCACCAATCTACCGAATATTTGATAACTATTACGTTGATAAAACCAACGATAGACAGGAGTGCACAGGCTCTAGCCGCACCATCTGAATCTTCCAGTGCCGAGCGCAATGAGATTACTCCGATCAATAAAAAAAACTGGAAGAGCATAGAGGTCAGCCGGCCATCCCATATCCACCACGTACCCCAGGTATCGACTCCCCAGATAGATCCCGATGCCAGGGCCAAGGCAGTAAACCAGGCGCCGAGTGGAGCAGCCGTTTTTACTACCATATCCGCCAACTTCATCCGCCATATAAGCGTGATAGCACCAGCCACGGCCATCAGCGGGAAAAAAGCCAGTGATATGGTGGCAACAGGTACATGAATATAAAAAACACGATTAATTAAACCCTGCTGGTAGTCCTGAGGGACGAATAACAGTGCCCAGGTGACTCCAATTAGCAGAAACACGCTCATGGTGCCTACCAACCAGGGTAGCCACCTGCCGGAAATCTCATAGAACCATTTAGGTGAGCCTAATTTAGAAAACCAAAGCCACATTGTTCCCTTGTTCTCCTGCTAATTTCCTGCGCCATACTCAGATAGCAAATATAGCATGACCGTAGTGCCGGATTAGGTTACGTATTGTAACCTATTGTGTATGCTGTAATACCCATTAATCAGTTAATACTGATCAATTAACGCTAATTCTCAGCGCTGCTGCGGAGGCCAGAGGGGCCAAGCTTAAGGCTGCCAGCAACATTGCTCCCATCAAGGCAAGATAGCCAGCTAGTGAAGCCCCATTGAGCGTCTGCTGGACTGCCATGGTGCCGACTATCAATACTGGCACACTCATCGGCAGGGTGATTACGGCAAGAATCAAGCCTCGGCTGCCTAATCCCACCGTCAAAGCCACGCCGATGGAGCCTAGCAAGCTGAGTATAGGCGTGCCGAGCAGCAAGGTGATAAACAGCGTGAAGTAAGATTCGGCGGGCAGATTCAGCATATAGGCCAGTAGCGGGGAAATCAGTACCACAGGCAAGCCGCTGACCAGCCAATGGCTAATATTTTTTGCCAGCACCATGAAATATAGCGGGTGCGGGCTTAGCAGCAACTGCTCCAGCGAGCCGTCCTCATAGTCAGCCCGGTAGAGATTGTCCATCGCCAGCATCGAAGCCAGCAGGGCCGAGATCCAGAGCACACCGGCGGCGATTTCACCGAGACGATCAGGTTCCGGACTGACTCCAATGGGGAACAATGTAGCAACAATAAAGAAAAACATGAACGGATTGAGCAGATCGTTCTTGCGCTTGAAAGCGATAAGCAGATCACGCCGCATAGTTGCCGTGAATGCCTTACCCGTCGATGTCTGCTCTGCTTCGCTCATAATCAACCCAGACTCAGAACCCGAAGGTCAGCCACATTTAATGGATGATGTGTGGTTACCAGGGCTGATCCTCCGTTGCCTGCATGGGATTCCAGCAGTTTTTCCAGATTGCCCACCCCGCGTGCATCGAGCGTGGTAAACGGCTCATCTAATACCCACAGGCTGGCCGGGCTAAGCGATAATCTAGCCAGTGAAACCCGCTGTTGCTGACCCGCCGATAAGGTATAACAGGGCGACTCTTCGAAACCCCGTAATTCAACCTCGGCCAGTGCCTGCAAAATAGCTTGATCACTTACTTTTTTCTGCATGCTACAACTCCAGCGTAGATTCTCCATGGGCGTAAGCACCTTGTTCACCCCGACGCGGTGCCCGATATAAAGTAATGCGGCTCGAAATTCGGGAACTTGCTGCTTAATCGGCTCATCATGCCAGAAAATCTCGCCGTCAAAGTTATCGTTCAGACCACAGAGAATTCTCATCAGCGTGGTTTTACCACTGCCATTACTGCCTTGAACCTGCATCACCTCACCGCTTTGCAACTCAAAGTCCAGGCCTTGAAACAGCACGCGATCATCACGCTCGCAAAACAGAGCCTTTGCGCTGAGCATAGGTTGATTGCTGTGGTGTGTACCTGCATTAGAACTCATAGGTGGTGTCTGCAGAATTGAGATTGGCGTGGTGCGCGATTATAACCGAGAATTCGACCTTACCCCCACCTTCATCAATGCAACAGCGCGATATGAACAGGATTCACGGCCCAAGCAGATGCACAAAAAACTCTTCAATTGAACTGTTTGAATATCACCAGGGCGTTTGTATCAACGGATTCGCCTGAATATGCCGCCGGGCTCGTCACGACCGAGGTGTTGAGCAACCGTATTAAACGAATAAGATAAATTCAGCCGGCCAACTAATTCCAGTCAGTGAGTCTCGAGCGTAACCGCATAGCCGCCTGGCTATGGATCTGGCTGACCCGTGACTCGCTGACGCCAATTACTTCGCCGATTTCCTTCAGATTGAGTTCTTCATCGTAGTAGAGGGCCAGTACCAGTTTCTCGCGATCTGGCAGACCTTCGATCGCACTGGCTAAATGGGATTTAAACGTGGATCCCTGCAGTCCATCACAGGGCCCGGGAAGCTCACCCGCAGCCAATTCAATGGCAGAATCATCCCCTTCCATAATGTCGTCATAGCTGAACAATCTGCTACCGGAGGCATCCTGCAATATTGCGTAGTAGGCGTTGAGATCAATCTCCATCTCATCAGCAATGTCCTGATCTTTAGCGTCCTTTCCGGTACGGGCTTCAATGACTTTTATTGCTTCGGCTACTTTCCTGGACTTTCTATGGACGGACCTCGGCGCCCAATCTCCCTTGCGTACTTCGTCCAGCATGGAGCCGCGAATCCTTATACCAGCATAGGTTTCAAAACTGGCGCCCTTGGACACATCGTACTTTTTAGCCGCTTCTAACAGACCAATCATTCCAGACTGAACCAGATCATCAATCTGAACACTGGCAGGCATCCTAAGCAGTAAATGATGAGCGATTCGCTTGACCAGGGGTGCGTACCGATCCACAACCTCATTCAGATACTCCGCAGTTGCATCGCCATCAATTTGTACATCTTTGCATGCTGAAACCCCATTAGATGAAACCATTGTCAGTCATCCCGTTTTTATTTTAGCGCTAGCCTAAACTTACATCGGATACTGACGATTAAATTAATAATCGGACTTCAATTCCGATTTCTAGCTCAGGCGGAACAAAGAAACCTTTTCTTCGTTCACCATTACCAACAGTTGCCACCCCAGGTCAGCTGCCTGTTATCCTGTGCGAATCCACAGGACAACAGGCGTAACGCTCCGGTAACGGAGTGCACATCGACCTTACTCTGGCCTCTTGGCGTCACTCCCTACAACACTGTTGCATCCCCAATCGCAGCTGCCTTTGCGCTACTTTGACCTGTGTTTATTTCAGGAACTCAAGCGTTAAGCTAATCCCTGATACACAGACACCGCCAACACCGCTTTGGACAGGCTGCTGGACAATAAAGGGCAATAATCGTTCCAACACTCCCATTAACATGGAAAATCGCCTTGCAGCTCAGTAAACATAGGCACTTTGCATAATTCTGCGTTTTTTTAGAAAACAGTTTTTTAGCGGAAAATCGCCGAAGTCTTGACGAATCAAGCATTTACACGCCAAATTCCCGGCAATTTCTCAGGTAACCTAGCCTATTTCATTCATTTATAAGGAATATTCTTCGAAAGAGTCGGACTTATCGTGTAAAGTGATTGGCTTCCTTTGGCTGCAGTGTATGTTCCCTGCCATCAGGGCAGGCAGCACAGGCACTGAGAAACAGATTAAAACCTTGTGAGGTTTGCATCTTGTCAGGGGAATAATCTTTGGGGTGGTCAGGCCTTTGGTGGAGTGACTCCCGTCTGCCCCATGTACTTGCCACCCCTTTGCTTGTAGGTAATTTCACACTGCTCATCTGATTGATAGAACAACATTTGTGCGACACCTTCGTTGGCATAGATTTTCGCGGGCAGCGGCGTTGTATTGGAAAACTCCAACGTAACATGCCCCTCCCATTCCGGCTCCAGGGGGGTCACATTGACGATGATGCCACATCGGGCGTAAGTAGATTTTCCCAGGCAAATCGTCAAAACGTCTTTGGGAATACGAAAGTATTCGATGGTACGTGCCAGAACAAAGGAGTTAGGCGGGATAATACAACTGGGTTCTTCGATGGTGACAAAGCTCGACTCATCGAAGTTTTTCGGATCGACCACATTGGTGGTGTGCACATTGGTAAATATCTTGAAATCGCTCGCACAGCGCACATCATAGCCATAACTGGAAGTCCCATAGGAAATTACCTTTTCACCTTCCACATAGCGCACCTGTTCAGGCTCAAACGGGTCAATCATCCCCTGTTCGACTGCCATCTGCCTTATCCATCTATCCGACTTGATGCTCATTTTCCTTTCCCCAAACCAGATCCTTGTTCTGCAGTGACACTCGAAGCGCGAATGATAATTCCTATTGGCACAGAGTTCACGCGATAACGCACTGGGTTGAAAATTATTGTGCGCAATCTGCAAAAATTTCATTACAGGCTTTTTCCCAGGCCCAAAATTGGAGTATTATTCCCTGTCCCGTCGAGCTGCTTTTGATTTTTGCTTCAAGCTGGAGATTTTGATTGGTTAGCACGCCACGGTTTCCTGCTGAAAGTGCTGGAAACCATTTCCTGATGTCCACCCAACGGCTACAATCGTACGGTACGCTTGTGGTCAGTATCAAATCAGTAATTCAGGTCTGGATTCCTGGAGGATTGCTAAGTGCAAAAATGGCAATGTTTAGTCTGTAGCTTCATCTACGACGAAGAATTGGGTCTACCCGAAGAAGGGATAGCGCCTGGCACCCGCTGGGATGAACTCCCGGATGACTGGATGTGCCCGGACTGTGGTGTAGGCAAGGAAGACTTCGATATGATCGAAGGCTAAGGCACCTCTGAATAATGGCATACGGTCTCTGTAGTAGAAGGATCACAACGTGAAACAAAGAAAAATCCTGGTAACCAGCGCGCTGCCCTATGCCAACAGCAGTATACATCTTGGGCATCTGATGGAAGTCATCCAGACTGATATCTGGGTTCGCCTGCAGAATTTGCGTGGTCATGACTGTATCTGGGTCTGTGCAGATGATGCCCACGGTACCGCTGTCATGCTAAGCGCTGAAGCCCAGGGGGTTACAGCCGAAAAGTTGATAGATCGCATCAATCAGGAACACCAGAGAGACTTCGCCGATTTTCTCATCAAGTTTGATAATTATCATTCAACCCATTCAGAAGAGAACCGCGTATTTTCTGAATCGATTTATCAGGCTCTCGATCAAAATGGGCATATTGCCCGACGCAACATCAAGCAGCTTTTTGATCCCGAGAAGCAGCTGTTTCTGGCCGATCGCTATATTACGGGGACCTGTCCAAAATGTAAGACTGAGGATCAGTACGGTGATAACTGTGAAGCCTGCGGTTCCACTTACAGTCCGTCAGATTTAATCAATCCAAAATCTTCAATTTCAGGTGCTACTCCGATAGAGAAGGAATCCGAGCACTTCTTCTTTAAACTACCCGAATTTCGCGACATGCTGAAACAATGGACCCGTAGCGGAGCGCTGCAGGTACCAGTGGCAAACAAAGTAAGCGAATGGCTGGACGAAGAGTTGCAGGAATGGGACATCAGCCGTGATGCGCCCTACTTTGGTTTTGAAATACCGGATGCGCCAGGTAAATATTTCTACGTCTGGCTCGATGCACCAATTGGCTACATGGCCAGCTTCCAGGACTACTGTAATCGCTCAGATTATCAGTTCGATGATTATTGGAATCCGGATCGGGATACCGAGCTGTACCACTTCATTGGCAAAGATATCATTAATTTTCATACGCTATTCTGGCCAGCCATGTTGACCAGCGCCGGCTATCGCACGCCGACCGCAGTTTTTGCCCACGGCTTTCTCACCGTAGACGGTACCAAAATGTCCAAGTCCCGCGGCACCTTTATTAATGCTCGCACCTATCTTGACCACCTGAACCCGGAATACCTGCGCTATTACCTGGCGGCAAAACTTTCCTCAGGTATAGACGATCTCGATCTGAATCTGGAAGACTTTGCGCTGCGGGTTAATTCCGACCTGGTCGGCAAGGTAGTCAATATCGCCAGCCGCTGTGCCGGTTTCATAGGTAAGGGCTTTGAGGGCAAGCTATCCGAGACGCTGGATGATAAAAATTTAATTGCCGAGATTCAGGCTGCCAGGACAGAAATAACTGAGCTATACGAACAGCGAGAATATGGCAAAGCCATACGCATCATTATGGCATCGGCCGATAAGGCCAATCAGTACATAAACGACAAGCAGCCATGGATAGTTGCCAAGGAAGATAAGCAAGCATCCGCGTTGCAGCAGATCTGTAGTACCGGATTAAATGCTTTTCGCCTGTTGATCTGTTATCTGAAACCGGTGTTACCCGCCATGGCAGAACAGGCTGAAGACTTTCTCAGAATTGAGCCCTTAAACTGGGACGATAGTGACTCACTCCTGCTCGGGCACACCATAGGCAAATTTAAACCGTTAATGACTCGGGTGGAGGCAGATAAGGTACAGGCCATGGTCGAAGCAACAAAAGCCGATATGGAAAAAGTGCAGCAAGCCGGTTCTGATACAAAAGTTGGAATAACAGATGCAACCGGCCTGGAAGCGGAAATAGATTTCGATGAATTTGCCAAGGTCGATCTGCGTGTGGCACGAATAAGCAATGCAGAACATGTTGAGGGCGCCGATAAACTGCTTAAGCTGACCCTCGATCTCGGCCCAGATAAGCAGGGCAATCCCTTGATCCGCACCGTATTTTCAGGCATTAAATCGGCCTATAGACCGGAAGATCTAGTGGGAATGAATACGGTGGTTGTAGCCAATCTGAAACCGCGAAAAATGAAATTTGGCATATCCGAAGCTATGATTCTTGCGGTCGCTTCAGGAAATGGTTCAGGGGGTGCTCCGGGGGATGATGGCATTTGGTTGCTGGAACCACATAGTGGCGCAATACCGGGAATGAGAATAACCTGATATAACAGCTACATTGGCCAGCAAGTCTGTCTTACTCACTGCAAAACCGGTTAAACTGAGGTTCAATGTGCCAATTCCCTGCTTATGCGGTCTTATCTACATCGCTGGCACATTGAGCACATGGTTGGCCAATGATCCAGGAAAGTAATAAGCTTGGGTCACCGAGTCATACTAATGTGCTAATTGCAGCCCTACCGACAGGATGAGTTATGAGTTATAACAATATTAGAACTATTTCGACACAGGTCATCGGTATCGCAGTTACCGCCACCTGCCTGTTATTCAGCCTGGCCTCTTTCGCTCAGAACTCCGAAATGCAGGCGATCGAAGACTCTGTTATTAAAATATATACCACCCAGGCGGCACCGGACTATTTCACTCCCTGGCGCCTGCTAAACCCGCGCCAGAGCAGCGGCTCAGGTTCAGTTATTGCCGGCAATCAGATTCTGACCAACGCCCACGTGGTGGCCAATGCCAGTTATGTACAAGCTCAGAAGCACAATGATCCGCAACGCTATCAGGCTCGAGTCACTTTTATCTCCCATGAGGCTGATCTGGCCCTGATCACGGTGGACGAACCGGGTTTCTTCAGCGACCTGACAGCGCTTGGTATTGGCGCTTTACCGGACCCCCACGAGGAAGTCTCGGTGTACGGCTACCCTATGGGTGGCAAGACACTCAGCATCACCAAGGGCATCCTGTCTCGGGTTGAGCAACAAATATACGCCCATGCCGATGCTTTCCTGCTTGCCGGACAAATTGATGCGGCGATAAACCCGGGAAACAGTGGCGGCCCGGTGATCGTTGATCAGGAAATCGTTGGCGTGGTGATGCAAGCAAACAGCGGTCGTCGTTCAGAGAACCTGGGTTATTTTGTGCCGCCAGCCATCATTCAGCACGTACTGCAGGATAGCCTCGATAATGTCAGCGATGGATTTCCTGACCTGGGTTTTCGCACTCAGACGCTGGACAGTCCTTCTGCAAAGGCTGCCTACCGACTTAATGAAGGCCAAAATGGGGTGTTGATTATAAAAGTTTTCGAAGAATCCCCAGCGTTTGGCATCTTGCAAGAAAACGATGTAATCCTGAAGATTGACGACTACGACATCGCCGACGATGGCAGTATCGAGCTGAGTGGCAACCTGCTTACAGATTACAAGCACGCGATCGACCTGCATCACACAAATGAACCTGTTGAAATTACTTACTCCCGCTATGGGGAGACCTCGACGGTTACACTCAATGCAGACAAAGTGCGCTCTAGTTACAGCCTGGTTGCCGGTGAAAAATTTGATGAGATTCCACGTTATTATATTTATGGGGGGATCCTGTTTGTGCCCCTTAATATGAATTTAATCAAGCACTGGGGCAACGACTGGGGGCGATCAGCGCCAGTAAGCCTGTTGCAGGCCCGCAACGAATGGAGTCACCCGGACCGCCGTGAACTTGTCGTTGCTTTGCAGGTGTTAGCGTCTGATGTCAATCTGGGTTACCACGACTGGCGTAATTGGGTGGTAGAAACTGTGAATGGCGAGCCAGTTCGCGATTTCAATCACTTTGCCGAATCGGTGAGAGGCAATCTGCAAGAAAGCCTCGTACTAGAAAATAAAAATGGCTACCAGATGGTAATTGATCATTTGGCTGCCATAGCGAGTGAAGACCAGATTTTGTCGCAATATCGAATTCCTGCTTCCTACTCGAAAGGCTTGTTTGAGGAGGAGGAGTAGCGATTGTCTCCAGTCATGACGACGTCCTTCTGCCTAAACAGCGCCTTACGGCCATGCTAGAATCGCTATAACTCTTATTCGGATGTTTTACCGAAGCGCTTACAATTGCTGATTAAGTCTCAGTGCAATGAAGTGTTTTAACAAACACGTATTATCACTGGAGCCCGCGTCGAGCTGGAGAAGGGAGCCTCTGACTAAGTATTCAATATCTCTGCATGACCTGAAGCATGCTTCTGCTAGGCGCAATTCGAAATTAATGGCCCTAGTCCTTAATGAGGGTTGCAACAACGCAGAAGTGTGCTTCAGGCCGCGCCCGCAGGGGCC
>Ga0187833_10000625_pt1 | contig 41021 bp, 37 predicted proteins | sample ETNtaG_37_FD_167968 | JGI IMG/M metagenome (GOLD analysis project Ga0187833, IMG submission 167968) | Marine microbial and viral communities from oxygen minimum zone, Eastern Pacific Ocean - ETNP2014_SV_400_PacBio MetaG (Illumina Assembly) | ecosystem: Environmental > Aquatic > Marine > Hypoxic...
GTTGATACAGGAATATCCGGTAATCCAGCATCAGATAATGAGGCTTTTAAACTGTCAAATGCCTGTGGTATCCATTTAGTATAATAATCTTTAAAATGGGTTTGATCCGTTGTTGGAGGTCCGTTTGCATCTATTTCGTTTCCAAGCATAATTAACTTTACATATTTTTCTACGTTTGCTTTAGACGTGAAAGAACTTATTAGCATCTGAACCCATTCGTCAGTATAGGATTTCGAAGTCATTAACCCTGGTGTCCAAGGTGTGCCATAGCCACCATTCGCTAATACATTATTATTTGTCCCAAGAGCTAATTCCAGTTTGGCGTCTTCATGTGCCAATAGATAATTAATTACTTCTAACATTGTTGGATCTATAATTATCTCGTTAGTGCCAACGGCAGCAGTATGGTAGGTTTTAATAAGTTTGAAATATTTTGTAATTGTATCAAGATCCTTTCCAATATCTCTATTATTCCTTCCTACAGTCCATGTTTCATAATTAATACCAACATTGTAGCTAAAAGGGCTGTTGGCAGGAACCAGGTGATTACTATTTGTAATTTTCAGTGATTCAGATGTGGGAGTTACATTACCATCAGTATCTTTAATCTCAACCTGAATGTTGTGTTCCCCTTCTGAGCCATATATTTGTGAATGGTTTTTTTCTGTTGTCCAATCTAAGTCCCATACTCCGTCACTTTCCCAATCCACACGTATAGCGAGCTTAGAAACATGATCTTCTAAGTCTTTGCTTTCTGACAGGTCGATGCTAAACTCGGTCTTTGTGCTCCCAACAGTGGGGAATACTTTTAATATTCCCTCAGGGGAATTGTTATTCTTATTGCATGAAATTGTTAGTATTATGATAATAGAGAATCCTATTAGAATGCTATAAAATACTTTTAGGTTTTTCATAAAAGATAACTTTAAGATTATATTATTTAGATCAAATATAAATAAGATTTAGAATTTCACAACTTCTTTTACAATTTTTTAACTTTTGAAACATAATTATTTACTGTTTGATTTTACTCAAAGAGTTTTAAGCATTAAATATATACTGCATTTTTTAATTATTTTTGATGCGTTGAAACATTAAGACCATGAAAAATTCGACGAACAATAATTATAGCATTAATAAACTTATTGAAGACCGATGGAGTACCAGATCATTTAGCTCTAAACCTGTCAAAAGAGAACAACTTCAAAGCATTCTTGAAGCTGCACGGTGGGCTCCTTCAGCGTTCAATGAACAACCTTGGAGATTTATTCTCGGTCAAAAAGGCGATAGCACTTATGATACAATTCTAAGTACGCTTATCGACTGGAACATAATATGGGCAAGTAATGCTTCAGTCCTAATACTTAATATTGCAAAGAAAACTTTTACGCGTAATGGAAATAATAATGTTACATTTAAATATGATTTGGGGCAAGCTGTTGCATTTATGATACTTGAGGCAATAAATCAAGGACTACATACACATCAAATGAGTGGTTTCGATGCCAACAAAGCAGTAAAATTATTTGATATTCCGAATGATTTTCAGACTGTATCGGTTACCGTTCTTGGATATTATGGAAATGTAGATGATCTACCCGAAGATATGGCTACAATGGAAACAAAACCCAGAGAAAGGAAAGGGCTTGACGAGATAGTTTTCAGAGACAAATTTGGTAATAATTATAAACTATAAGTTTCTAACTGCAGCTACAAGCTTACGCTTTTGTTTAATTAATAAGGAAAACAATAAATGAATATTCTTGCTTCAATATTAACTACTAGTTTAATTATTCTGATTTTCAGTTCATCCTGCCAGATGGGCCAAAAAAATAGAACATCAAACAAAAAGATTCCTAAAAAAGAAATAATTTCTGTTCCACCTTTCAATGCTGATTCTGCTTACAAATATGTTGCTCATCAGGTAAGCTTTGGCCCTCGGGTACCAGGAAGTGAAGCTCACAAGAGATGTGCCTCATGGCTCATAAGTGAACTGAAAAACTTTGGAGCTGAAGTTACAGTTCAAAATTTTAAAACCCGTACATATGATAATGTAACTCGAAATGGTAAAAATATTATAGCTTCATTTAATCAAGATGTTGAGAAGCGAATTTTACTTATGGCTCACTGGGACTCACGCCCTTACGCAGACCATGATGATAACGCAGAATTGCATAACACTCCTATTGACGGAGCTAATGATGGAGGTAGCGGAGTGGGTGTTCTTCTTGAGATGGCAAGACAGTTTCAACTTAGTAGCCCAAAAGTAGGTATTGATATTATCTTATTTGATCTTGAAGATTGGGGTCCACCATTTGAAATGCAGATGACCTCTGATGAAGAATATTGGGGATTGGGTTCACAATTTTGGTCAAAAAATCCTCATGTATTTGGTTACTCAGCTGTATTTGGTATACTACTAGATATGGTTGGATCTGAAAATGCAGAATTCCGCAGAGAACATCATTCTAATAATGAAGCAAAATTTGTAGTAGATCTCGTATGGAATAAAGCTTCTGATTTGGGATACAGGAATGTTTTTATTGATGAACTCGGTGGCCAGATTACTGACGATCATTATTTTGTAAATAAATATGCAAAGATTCCTTCAATTGATATTATCCACCTTGACCCAAACAGCAAAAACCGTAGTTTTTTTGATCAGTGGCATACTATTGATGACAAGATAGAATTTATTGATAAGCAAAGCCTTCAAATAGTTGGTGATGTGTTAATGGCAGTAGTTTATCATGAAGATTTGTAAATAGAAGTTCAAAATAGAAACATTCACTCTAAAAAGCTTAATATTAATTTCACACATTCCTTTCCTTTGAAAAAACTCTCCTTAACCAGATGGGTAATATTATAACCCCAATAATTAGATAAGGATAATAGGAAATGAGTCTCCAAAAGATTGCAAGAGGCGCATACCATGATATATTAGGAATAAAGTCACCCAAAAAATCGGAAAAAACAAATTCAGCAATTCCACTACCCCCCGGAGTAGGGCTTACAAGCAATATGATCCACATGCTAAGTTGTCTGCCTAATATCAAAAAATGATCTGCAACACTATATCTATCAGCAAAAAAAGCTATCAGCATAAAATTAACAACCCAGTACCTACCTGTCCAAGCCAAAATAGTTGCTGTAAAACTTTTAATCCAATACAATGCGGGTTTATTTTTAATCGACCTTGATGTTTGAATTAACTGATTAGCCGATTTACGTGCTCTTAACCTCCAGCGTGTCAAAATAGGAAAAAGAAACACCCATGATATTAACGATTTAAACAAATGAGGGTTAATGAACAATGCATAAGTTAAAAACAAGGTGTAAACAAAAATTACAATGTAGCCCCCATAAAAGGCATAAATAATTTTATCTATCGAAACAGATTCCGGAGGAAATATATTTGTGCCAAAAATGAAGTAAACAATGGGAACAGTAATAATGAAAAATATTTCATCCAAAAAAATGGCCGTGAGAACAACTGCTGTACTTTTTCCGGCACTTAATCCTTCCTTGTAAAGGAAAAAAATAGCGGGTCCTGTTCCTCCAACAACTGAGGGAGAAATCGCTGAACTAAATTCCCATAACATTATAACATTAAATGCCTGCCTCCATCCAATATCTGAATCAGTTAATACAATCAATCTATAGATGTAGGCAAGATCCCGAATTGCCATCATTACCAATGCAATTAGAATATAAAAAACAGTATGCCAAGTAAAGGTTAAAAAAGAAAATGTATCACTGCTAAAACTCCGATACATCAAAAAGGCGCTCACTCCTAACCCTATTAAAATAGGCCAGATTATTCGAGATGGTCTAAGAGTGTTAACTATTTTGTCCAAAACTATAGGATTGTATTGCAAAGATAAGCGTAATCCATTGAAAAAAGTTATAACTTATATTACATATTTATACTTAACTGTGTCATTATGACAGTTTTACTACAATAATCATGTCATTATGACTTGTATATCTCGCATTAATTAAGATTCTTTGCAATGGAACAGTAATTGACAATTCGCTATTGAAATCGAAATAATAAACAATAATAAAATAGGAGGAAATAAAATGAATTTAGTAAGATTTAATCATCCCGGATTTTCACATTTTTTTGAAAACTTTGAAAAAACACATAATGGTGTTTGTAACGAAACAAAAGGTAATATGCCTTCAGTTAACACAATAGAAAATGATAAGGACTTTATTCTCGAGATTGCAGCACCTGGACTTAAAAAAGATGAGTTCAAAATTAATCTTGAAAACCAAACCCTTACAGTTTCGAGGGAAGTGAAAGAAGAGAAAAAAGAAAAAAAGGAAAACTATACCCGCAGAGAATTTGTTTATGGAAATTTTAGCCGTTCATTCACATTGCCTAAAAGCATTATGTTCGATAAAATTGCCGCTGATTACAATGACGGTATACTCAAACTTACCTTACCAAAAAAAGAGAAAGAAGCTAAATTGAGTCGTGAAATCAATATCTCATAACTACTAGTGTAATTATCAACATTAATTTTTGAACCCTGCATTCTGTGCAGGGTTTTTTTATTTAAGCAAACATCAATAGGCTAATTGCCATAACGCCCATTCCAACAATTAATCCATAAATTGAAAGATGGTGTTCTCCATATTTTTCAGCTGCGGGTAGCAATTCATCTAATGATATAAATACCATAATACCGGCAACACTTGCAAATAAAACTCCAAAAAGTGTGGGTGATAAAAATGGCATAAGTATTAAAAACCCAATTATTGCACCTACAGGTTCAGCTAGTCCGGAACTTAATGAAAGCCAAAATGCTTTTTTCCGACTACCAGTAGCATAAAAAATCGGTATGGAAACAGCAATGCCCTCAGGAATATTATGAATCGCAATAGCAACTGCAATAGCTATACCTAAGTGCGGATCGGTTAATGCAGCCGTGAATGTTGCTAGGCCTTCAGGAAAATTATGAATAGCAATTGCCAATGCTGTGAAAAGTCCCATGCGCATTAACTTCGCAGAATCTTTAGGCTTATCTATTGCCATTTCCTCAACCTTATGCATCTCATGTGGGTTTTCTACAGAAGGAATCAATTTATCAATAATTGCGATAAATAATATTCCACCAAAAAATGCAGCTGTCGTAACCCAGTAACCTTGTGTACTTCCTAATTCCGAAGTAAGTTCAATCCTGGCTTTGACAAATATTTCAACAAACGAAACGTAGATCATTACACCAGCTGAAAAACCCAATGCAAGTGATAAAAAACCAGTATTTGTTTTTTTTGCAAAAAAAGCTATCGCACTACCAACTCCTGTTGATAGCCCTGCAAAAAGTGTTAATCCGAATGCAAATGCAATTGTGTTCCAATCCATATCTGATTAAATGTTACTATTTTCGATTGCTCAATATTTAGATTTATTATTCAATCGATTCACGGTTTTTCATATCTTTATTTTCTTTGTACACTCTTCTCGTTTTTACTTTGTGCATCTCTCTGTCGATAACCAAATGAGTAATTTTCCATGCTTGAGTGTCAATATCAGATAACTGTAAAGCAATATTAAATTTCGTTTCCGAAACATCATGCCGATATATAAGATTACATAGTTTTTCAAAATCATTTATAAGTAAATTTGAAATAAAGGCATGCCGTCTGATTTCCAGTTCATTTCTACTTAATGACTCGTAATCGCTTTTTAGGGGTTCATTGTATTTAAAAACTTCTTTTTTCAAATTAACTGACTTTAACAATCAAAAATACAGAAATTAAAATAAGGTATAATATTCGTGGCATAGTTGTTGGTTTTTTGGAGATGAACCAACACATATTGACATGAGAAAAAGAAAAAACAAAAAGTCGGAACTCGAAAGTAAAAAATTAATTTTCTTCCAAGTAGGATTAGTCATCGCATTACTTTCGGTACTATATGCCTTTGAATACAAGTCTTATGAAAAGTATGAGATACCTGAGTTTAGCAATAGAGACATGGAAGTTGATTGGGAAATAATTATCCCAACTAAACATAAAAAGAAACTTCCTCCTCCTGTCCCATCAATAACAATTGAGATTGATAATTCCAGAGAAATTTATGATGGCCCAATTGATTTTGACGTTGCTGGTGATGATAAAACACCTACTGACTGGTATCCTGAGCTTGATCCTGAACCACAAATTGAGGATGATCTACCAACTTATTTTCCGGCGGAAAAACCTTCCTTTCCTGGAGGATACAAAGCAATGATGAGTTTTCTAAAAAAGAATATTGTTTACCCAAAGTTAGCTAATAAAATAAATATAACAGGCAAAGTATATATAGAGTTTACCGTGGAAAAAGACGGATCAGTTTCTGACCTTATTGTACTTAGAGGAATAGGAGGCGGTTGTGAGGAAGAAGCTCTTCGCGTAGTTAATATGATGCCAAAATGGAACTGTGGCAAACAAAATGGCATTCCGGTCAGAGTAAGACTAACATTACCTATAAAATTTTCTCTTTTTTAAAAGATTAAGTTCTTTTTAATATCCCTATTTTAAAGATTTCCTGCGCTTCTTTAAATTGAATTATAATAATCTTACTAAATTAATGTTTTCATTTTATTAGTTTGATAGAAATCATCTTATTAAACTTTTTGGTCTAATTTTGCAATCTAAAATTTAAATGATGCGTATCAAGATATTAATACTTGCATTTATAGTATTTGGTGGTTTACAAGCTAGAGCTCAAATGAATAGCACAGTAGTTGATCCGAAAACAAAGACCAAAATGTTACTTGGCTATTGTGATAAAAAAGGCCTTCAGAAGGGGATTTATGGCACTTATTTTAAAAGTCAATATGATTTATATAATCCGGCCGATATGTACATAAATAAGCTGGAAAATAAAATAGATGATGTGGAAATTACAATAGTATTGGCCACCTGGTGTTCTGATAGCCAGAGAGAAGTTCCTCGTTTTTATAAAGTAATAAATGAAGCAGGATATAATGACAAACGCGTTCAAGTAATTGCTGTTGATAAAAATATGGAAGCAATTGTTGTTGATATTAAGGATATGGATATCAAACGGGTTCCTACTTTTATAATTTATAAAGACGAAAAAGAAATTGGACGTATCGTTGAGACACCAAAAAAGTCGCTTGAGAGAGACCTTTGGAATATTGTTAAAAAGTAACGGATAAATTTCATTAATTGCTTCAACCCAAAACCGAGCTTAAAATAGTATGATTACTTATTCTAAAATTTCTGATACTAACAATTTTGTCTTACAACAAAGAAGTAATGGAAAAACAATTGGTTTTGTTCCAACCATGGGTGCACTTCATGATGGTCATTTAGAGTTGATGAAAAGGGCAAAACAGGAAAATGATATCTTGATTGTAAGCGTCTTCGTGAATCCTACTCAATTTAATAATAAGCAAGATCTTGATAAATATCCAAGAGATTTAAATAGAGATAAAAGATTATTAATTGACGTTGGTTGTGATGTGTTATTTGCACCCACCGCTGATGAGATGTACCCAAACAAGGTGACTAAAAAATATGATTTTGGCTCACTTGGATCTGTAATGGAAGGGGGTTCTCGTCCAGGGCATTTTAACGGTGTTGCAATTGTAGTTAATAAGTTATTAGATATTACTAATCCTCACAAAGCATATTTTGGCGAAAAAGACTACCAACAACTCGCAATAATTAAAAAGCTTGTTGAAATGGAGTCTTTACCCGTACAAATTATTGATTGCCCAATTGTGCGTGAAAAAGACGGTTTGGCAATGAGCTCTCGAAATGAGCGCTTAACCTCTGATGAAAGAAATACCGCGCCTTATATTCATCAAATCTTAAAACTCGCAAAGAAAAACAGTAGTACAGTTTGTCCGCGAAAACTTAAGCAAATGGTTATCAATATTTTTAAAGCAGAAGATGAGTTTGAGTTGGAGTACTTTGAATTGGCTGATGACAAGGAATTACAACCAATAACATCATGGGATTCAGCATCAGGAATAATTGCCTTCATAGTTGTTAGACTAGGAAAAGTAAGATTAATAGACAATATCAGAATTATTTAATAATTTTGCAGTTCCATTGATGGGAATATTACAATATCATGCATATAGAAGTATTAAAATCTAAAATTCACAGGGTTACGGTTACAATGGCCGACCTTAATTACATTGGAAGCATTGCCATAGATGAGGATATCATGGATGCCGCTAATTTAATTGAAAACGAAAAAGTAAGTATTTATAACATAACAAATGGTGAGCGCCTATCAACGTACGTAATAAAGGGTGAGCGCGGGTCAGGAATTATTTCATTAAATGGTGCTGCTGCAAGAAAAGTAGCAGTTAATGATCTTGTTATAATAGTTTCTTTTGCAAGTATGGATTTTGAGGCTGCTAAAACATTTAAACCAAATATCCTTTTCCCTGATGAAAACAATCGGATAAAATAACAACTTGGCATCAATTCAAAAAAAAAGAATTTTTACTATTCTGCAGTACCTGTTTTTTTTGGGTATTGGATTTTTATTGCTCTGGTTAAGTTTTAGGAAACTCGACTTACTAGAAATCTGGTATGATATACGCGATGCAAACTATTTATGGCTTATTATTTCACTAGTATTTGCCATTGGAGCCCATATTTTCAGAGCGCTAAGATGGAATCTTCTTATTAACTCATTAAAATATAAAACAAAGCTATCAACTACATTTTTTGCAGTTATGGTAGGTTATCTAGCTAACACAGCCGTTCCAAGGATGGGTGAATTTGCACGTTGTGGAGTACTTTCGAAAAAGGAAAAAATACCTTTTAATGCGCTATTTGGAACTGTTATTTCAGAGAGAATTTTTGATTTGATAACACTATTTGTTATTATCCTTCTAGTCATAATATTTCAGGTAAAATCGCTTGGTGATTTTTTAAAGCAATTATTTGGTCCTTTTTTTATTGAGTTGTTCTCAAATTTGACAAGCATAATAATCTTTGTAGGTGCGATATTATTAACTTTTGTTGGATTACTGTTTCTTATCAAAACATTAAAAGAAAAAATTAAAAAAATCCCATTTTACAACAAAATCTGGGAATTTCTATCGGGCTTGTTTGATGGCATAAAAACGATCATGAAATTGAGGCAAAAATGGCTTTTTTTGATCTATACTTTTATTATCTGGTTTTTTTACGCATTAATGGTTTATTTACCATTATTAATGCTTGAAGAAACAAGTCATCTAACTTTTGTTAATGGATTGACGATCCTAGCAATTGGTAGCCTTGGGATTGTAGCTCCTGTACCTGGAGGTATTGGCGCTTATCATTTTATTGTAAAAACAGTATTATACGAAATATTTAAGGTAGGCGGAAACGCCTCTGGATCTTATGCCGTAATTACTCATACCGGACAAACCCTACTTAACGTTGTTATTGGAAGTTTATCGTACTTTTACTTGGGCATATTAGCAAAAAGAGAAAAACCGTTAAATGAATAGTCTTACTTCCATATCTGATAAAATCTATGATAACCAATCACTTGATCTGAAATTAAAAGACTGGAGATCGGGTAATAAAAAGATTGTATTCACAAATGGTGTTTTCGATTTGCTACACCTTGGCCATATTGATTACCTAAGTAAAGCTAAAGACAATGGAGACATTCTTTTTGTTGGAGTAAATTCGGATGTCTCAGCAAAAAAGCTTGGCAAAGGTTCCAGTAGGCCAATTACTAATGAAAAATCTCGATCAATGATTATTGCGGCCTTGGAATTTGTAGATGCTGTTATGTTATTTGATGAAGATACACCTTTGGAGTTAATTAAAATTGTAATGCCTGATATACTAGTTAAAGGTGGTGATTATAAACTTGAAGATATTGTTGGATACGATGTTGTTATGGCTAAAGGAGGAACAATTAAAACTATAGATTTACTACCAGGCTATTCATCAACAGCAATAGAACAAAAGATTAAGAAACATTAACCTGATACTGATTCTCTGTTATAAAAATTAAATTACTAATAAGCACAAAATCAATTGTTTCCTAGCAATTTGTTTATTAGATCCATTTGAATCCGAGCAACTTTTTTGCTCCCAACATCTCCGTTAATTCCAACTAGCAAATATGCTGTATGTGAAAGACGATAGTCGCAATAAATTTGATCACCAGAAGTGCGATAAATTTTCCTGAAGTGTTGATGTATGGGCAGGTTTAAAGTAGCGCATACCTGTTGCGCCCTTGTAAGCGAAGTGTCAAATACATTTTCATCTACTACTTCAAGTTCTGGATATAGATCAGATGCATAGTGTTTTAATTGAGTATCAATTATTGCTTTTATGAAATCTGTCAAAGGTTGAGGGATATCAACTACTTTTATTAGCATGCTCATGATTTAAGTCTTTAAGTTTTGTAAATAGTTTTTCTTCTTCGGTAGTTAAGTTGGCCGGAATTACAATATTTGTTTTTACATATAAATCTCCATGTTGAGATGTGCTACCGTAAACTGGCATACCTTTTCCTTTTAATCTTAATGTACTACCACCTTGTGTTCCTTTTGGAATAGTCATATGAACATTGCCATTAAGTGTAGGAATCTCTATTTTACCACCCAAAACTGCAGTATACATATCTAGAGGAAGTTCAATATATATGTTGTTACCTTTACGCTTAAAATTTATATTCGGGCGAACATGAATTGTTATAAATAAATCACCGGGAGACCCACCATTTAATCCTGGACTACCTTTACCGGCTAGTTTAATTTTTTGCTTGTCTTTTGTTCCCGGTTTAGTTTTTATTCTGAGTTTTTTTCCATTTATATTAATTATTCTAACTCCACCATGAAATGCTTCTTCAAGAGTCATTTCCATTTCTGCTAAATAATTCTGTCCTTTTCTTTTAGCCTGTCTTCTGCCCCCTGAACGTGCATAACCACCACCAAAAATGTTATTAAAAAACTCTGAAAACATTTCTGGGTCACCTTCAAAGGTTTGATGGCTACCCTGCCCTCCGGTATTTGCATAATATTGCGAATAATCAAATCCACCGGGACCTCCTGCCTGTTGTTGATTTTTCCAATTGGCTCCTAGTTCATCGTATTTCTTTCTGTTTTCATCATGACTCAACACCTCATAAGCTTCTGAAACTTCCTTAAATTTTTCTTCTAATGCTTTATCACCTTTTGTTTTATCGGGGTGATATTTTTTGGCAAGCTTACGATAAGATTTTTTTATTTCATCTTTTGTTGCCGACTTAGCAACCCCCAAAATGCTATAATAATCTTTGTAATCCATTACTTTTTATGAGCCAATAAAAATACAAAAATTTCATTGCAGCTAATATTACTTTAACCCATTGATGTTGGAATGTTTTTCAGCTTATGTGATTTGCTAACACTAAGTGCTAGCTAAAACCTCTTGAATTATTTCAGCATGATCAAAGGCGAGGGAAGGGAGCTTATCCACGCTAAACCAACTGACGTTTTTAGCATCATCACCTGCTCTTACGATTGAATCCTTTGAAGCCAAACCGGTAAAAATTACCGAAATAGTATGTCCTCTCGGATCTCGGCCAAGTGTACTAAACGCCTTGAATTGGCTAAGAACAATATCTGTAAGCCCTGTTTCTTCAGCTAATTCACGAGATGCAGCATGTTCTAAAGTTTCCTCCATATCGACAAAACCTCCGGGCAAAGCCCATTGATTTTGAAACGGTGGATTTAACCTCTGAATTAATAATATCTCTATTCCTGAGCTAACATTTCTGGTTACCATCATATCGACAGTTAATGCAGGTCGGGGATATTTGTAAGTATATTGTGTCATTTTCGAAACTATTACTCCAATAGCTTTTTAATTGATTGATGATGTGCTTTTACAATACCTTTTTCTGTAATTATGCCTGTGATATACTTAGCAGGTGTTACATCAAACGCCAGGTTTAGTGCTTTTGATCCGGGAGAACACACCATAACCTGTATAGAGTTATTGTTGGCATCAATACCAGTTTGAAATAATACTTCATCTTGTCTGCGTTCTTCGATCGGGATTTCTTTACCTGTCGCACAATCACCATCAATCGTAGATGTTGGAGCGGCCACATAAAACGGAATATTGAACTCATTGGCAATTATTGCTCTATCAAGAGTTCCTATTTTGTTAGCAACATCACCATTTGCAGCAATCCTGTCAGCACCAACAATTACCATATCAATTTTTCCTTGTGCCATAAGTGTGGCTGCAGCATTATCAGGTATTATTATATGAGGTACATCATTATTAAATAATTCCCAAGCCGTTAGTTTTCCTCCCTGATTACGTGGACGGGTCTCATCAACATAAACAAACACTTCTTTTCCTTGCTTTTTCGCAAGATAAATTGGGGCTAATGCTGTTCCATAATCAACAAAAGCAAGCCAACCTGCATTGCAATGTGTTAGAATATTTGCCTTCTTTTTTATAAGTTCGCTTCCCAACTCACCTATTCTCTTTGAATCTGCAGCATCTTGTTGAGCAACCTTTTGAGCCTCAACCATGGCATTTTCAGCCGATATCAAACCTGCACGGTAAACCCTATCAACTGCGTAAAAAAGGTTTCTAGCTGTTGGTCTTGTGTTTTCAAGATCCTGTCGGGCTTCACGAATACTGATTGCTCTATCGTTATCATCGCGAAACTGCAAAAAAGCTTGTGCCATACCATAACCTGCCGCTGCACCAATTGCTCCCGCACCCCTGATAGTCATATTTGTTATGGCCATACAGGTATCCCAGTATGTCACGCATTCATGGATTTCAAACTTAAACGGTAGTAGATTTTGTTGTATCATGAAAACAGATGTGCCTTCAATCCACACAGTTTGGTACAGTTTGTTGTTAACAATCATAATAGTGAGTGGTAGGTTATTGGATAATTAGTCATTGGTTAGCTGTTGAGATTAATTCAAAATTTATCATTTAAAATTTCCAGAGTGTTCCATATTATAAGCCCGGTTCCAATTTCGATGCTTTCTTCATCTACATCAAATGTTGGTGTGTGTAGATTGGATGTAATTCCTTTTTCTTTATTAGCAATCCCTAATCTGTAAAAGCATCCGGGAATAAACTGTACATAACGAGCAAAATCTTCCCCTGTTGTACGCATTTCTAAATCTATAATATTCTCTGCACCAATAAACTCTGAAGATGCTTTTTTAAACATCTTTGCAAGCTGTTCATCGTTTTCGAGAACCGGATATCCACTATTTATAAAAACCTCACATTTAGTATTGTGTTTTGAGGCTGTTTCTGCTGCAATTTCATTGATTATACTATGAACTTCTTTCCGCCAACTCTCATCGAAAGTTCTGAAGGTACCCCTTACTGTAACATTTGAAGGAATTACATTATATGCGCCATTGCCTACAATTTTACCAAAAGAGAGCACAGTTGGAAACCCCTCAGGTGCTTTTTTTGCAACAGCCTGTTTAATATTTACTATAATTTCAGCGGCAGAGTGTACAGTATCATCAAAACTTGTCAGAATTGCAGCATGTCCTCCCCTTCCAACAATAGTGAGATTTATTTCATCTGTAGATGCCATATATGACCCAGGTTTTATTCCTGCTTTACCAATCTCCATTTCAGGAAATACATGGAGCCCGAATATCATATCTACTTTTGGATTTTCCAGTACTCCCTCATCAATCATAGCTAGTGCGCCTCCCGGAAGAGTTTCTTCGGCAGGCTGAAAAATGAACTTTACTGTGCCATTAAAATTTTCTCGGTTTTCGTTTAATATTTTAATAGCACCTAGTAAACATGTCATATGTACATCATGGCCACATGCATGCATAACATTATCATTCAGCGACTTGTACTCTACACTGTTCTGTTCAGCTATAGGCAGTGCATCCATATCAGCCCGCAAGGCAATCACCTTCGATTCAGGATTCTTTCCTTGAATCATACCTACAATTCCATAACCGCCTATTCCGGTATTATGTGGAATTTGCCATTCTGTTAATAGGTTGGAAATATATTGCGAAGTTTTTGTTTCGTTGTAGCTTAACTCTGGATTAGCATGAAGATGTCTTCTAATGGAAATCAGATCGTTAAGTATATTAGTTACTTGTCTCTTAACTTTGTATTTGTCCATAAATTTGATCGCATTTATGTAACAAATGTACGATTATTGGGGATTTTAAATTAGTATTAGAAAAATCACAACAAGATCTCCACAAGGTCCATTACTTTGCTTACCGAAATAACTTTGATCTTATAATTTTTCAAGTTAATATTTTTCAAGCTATATTTTGAGAGAACAATATTCTCAAAACCTAGTTTTGCTGCTTCGCTTATCCTATTTTCAACATGCGAGACTGCTCTTATTTCACCTGAGAGACCAATTTCACCAGCAAAACAAATATTAGGCGGAATTGATACATCTTCTAATGATGAAATGATGGCTGCAACAACAGCGATATCGATTGCAGGATCGTCAACTTTTATTCCACCTGCAATATTTAAGAAAACATCTTTTGTGCTTAACTTAAACCCACTGCGTTTTTCAAGGACAGCGAGTAACATATTTAGCCTGCGTAAATCAAAACCAGTTGATGATCTCTGTGGTGTACCATAAGCTGCAGTTCCAATTAATGCTTGAGTTTCGATTAGCAAAGGTCGTTGCCCTTCAACCATGGCTGCTATAGCAACACCGCTTGTAATTTCATCACGCTGAGATAGCAGTATTTCACTTGGGTTAACTACCTCTCGCATCCCATTCGATTGCATTTCATAAATGCCCAATTCTGATGTTGATCCAAATCTGTTTTTGACTGATCTCAAAATTCGAAATCCATAATGCCTATCACCTTCAAACTGAAGAACAGTGTCAACCATATGCTCAAGTACCTTTGGCCCTGCTAACTGCCCGTCTTTTGTAATATGGCCAATTAACAACACAGGGATATTCGTCGATTTAGCATATCGTTGTAATTGTGATGCAGTTTCACGAATTTGACTTATGCTTCCCGGGGAAGAATCAATTACATCGCTGTAAAGAGTTTGAATTGAATCTATAACAATAATATCAGGCTCTACTTCCTTACATTGGTTGAAAATGTTATCCGTAAAGGTTTCATTCAGCAGATAACATTCTGGATTACTTATACCTATCCTGTCACCTCGCATTTTAATCTGTTGCTGACTTTCTTCACCAGAAATGTACAGAATTCTTTTTCCAACTAAATTAAGTGCTACCTGAAGCAACAAGGTTGATTTACCAATGCCGGGTTCTCCTCCAAACAACACAATTGAACCTTTAACAAGCCCACCTCCAAGAACCCTGTTTAACTCAGGACTGTTAGTATCAATTCGTTTTTCTTTATCCGAAGTAATATCCTGTATAGCTGTAGGAACAGACTTAATCATATTTATGTTACCAGCGTCCTTTGCAGACGGCTTTGAGATTACTTCTTCTTCAAAAGAATTCCATTCGCCACATGAAGGACATTTACCAATCCATTTTCCCGATTGGTGACCGCAACTATTACAGAAATATATTGATTTAGCTTTTGCCATGGAAGAGCAAAATTAGTTAATTATTTGGGATGCATTTCCATCGAAAATTACCAAAGTACAAAGTACTAATTGTGATATTGAGGCTGTACATTCACTAGCATACCGTAGTAATTTAGAATGCTTCCAAATAATTTGGTCATATAATTTATTTGAATTACTTTTGCCGCTTAAATATTAACAACATGATTATAGGAGTCTTAAAAGAACCTGAATCTGACAGTAGGATTAGCTTATTACCCGAAGCAGCCAAGATTCTTGATAAATTAAAAGTAAAGATGTTAGTTGAATCAGGTGCCGGAGAAAGTGCCTTTGCAGCCGACGTAGAATACAAATCTGCAGGTGCATCTATTGACACAAAGCAAAATGTAATAGCAAATAGCGATGTATTGCTTACAATCAATCCGCCGGATGATGATACAAAAAAGTTGTTAAAGAAAGGACAAGTAGTAATAAGTGTTTTTAACCCCTTGACAGATAAAGGTCTTGTTGACAGCATGTTAAAAACAGATCAAACTTATTTTAGCATGGATTTAATACCACGTACCTCACGTGGTCAGGCTATGGATATACTTTCGTCGATGGCAACTGTTGCCGGATACAAAGCTGTATTGGATGCTGCCTTAAGGTTGCCAAACTTTTTTCCAATGTTTATGACAGCAGCTGGTACAATCAGACCTGCTAAGGTGTTGATTTTGGGTGCTGGTGTAGCTGGTTTGCAGGCAGTTGCAATTGCAAGAAAGCTCGGTGCTGTTGTTGAAGTATTTGATGTAAGAACAGCTGTAAAAGAGCAGGTAGAAAGCTTAGGTGGTAAATTTATTGAAGTTGAAGGCGCAAAGGAAGATGAAGCGGCAGGAGGTTATGCGGTTGAACAAACTGAAGACTTTAAAATAAAGCAAAAGCAACTGATACATGATCATGCAGTTAGCTCGAACGTAGTTATATGCACAGCCCAAATTCCTGGAAGAAAAGCACCTATACTTATCGAAAAAGCTACAGTTGATGCTATGAAATCCGGATCAGTAATTATTGATTTGGCTGCATCAACAGGTGGAAATTGTGCTTATACAGAAGACGAAAAAGTAGTAGATATTAATGGGGTTATTATTGTTGGAAACTCAAATTACCCTTCTGAAATGCCAAATGATGCCAGCCGAATGTATGCCAATAATCTCCTGAATTTTCTCAAATTGTTAATTTCTGATGAGGGAGAGTTAGTTCTTGATTTTGATGATGAAATTGTTAAAGGGACCTGTATGATTCACAATAAAGAAATTGTGAGTGACAGATTGAAAGACTTTTATAATAAATAAAAAATATAGTTGATGGAAAATTTGCTTGTTTACTTTTATGAAAATAAAGATATGATTTTCATAATTGCCCTGTCCATATTTCTTGGTGTAGAGGTAATTTCCAATGTACCTTCAGTACTACACACTCCACTTATGTCGGGAGCAAATGCAATTAGCGGTGTAATAATAATTGGAGGTATAATCCTTCTTGGTCACACTGATATGACAGGTTTCAGCCTGAATTTAGTATTGGGAATATTTGCTGTGATATTCGGTGCATTAAATGTATTTGGTGGATTTGTGGTTACCGACCGCATGCTTGAAATGTTTAAAAAGAAAAAGAAGAAATAGATATGGAGACTACATTATATGATCTTGGAGTAACGGCAGGTGATGTATTTCTAGAGATAAGTTATCTTCTGGCTGCTATATTTTTTGTAATCGGGCTGAAGTTGATGAGTCATCCGGAATCAGCTCGAAAAGGTAATTTTTGGGCCGGTGGAGGTATGGGCCTGGCAATGGTTACAACCTTATTTCTCCACACAGATGAGACAGGTGCACATATTGGTATGACAAATGTTATTGTAATTATAATCGCCATCGCCATTGGTGCCATACTAGGATCTCTGGTAGCGCGTAAAGTGAAGATGACAGCCATGCCACAGCTTGTTTCGGTATTTAATGCAACAGGTGGAGCTGCATCAGCATTGGTTGCATTAATGGAATATTCAAACCCAGCAAACACTTCTGCAGTAGTTACACTGCTCGGATTAATAATAGGAACAATAGCCTTTAGCGGAAGTATGATAGCTTATGGAAAATTAGACGGTAAAGTCGGAGACATTTTTGCCGGTTGGGTCAAATACTTTAACATTTTCTTGTTATTGGTAATTGCTGCGCTAACGGTTTACATGCTTGTATTCGATGTAAGTTCTGAAATGCAAACAGTACTTTCTTATATATTACTGACTCTTGCACTTATTTACGGAATTATGTTTGTTATGCCTATTGGTGGTGCTGATATGCCAGTTGTAATTTCACTACTAAATTCACTAACCGGTATTGCTGCGGCTATGGCTGGATTTATTTACGGAAATCAAGCAATGATACTTGGTGGTATCTTTGTTGGATCGGCAGGATCGATACTTACATTATTAATGTGCAAAGCTATGAACAGATCACTAATAAATGTTATTGTTGGTGCATTTGGCGGAGGAGGAGCTGGTGTTAATAAAGAGCAGGGAAACATAAAGGAAATTACTCTTAGTGATGCAGCAGTTCTATTAAGCTATTCACAAAAGGTAGTTATTGTTCCGGGATACGGACTTGCTGTAGCACAAGCACAACATGTTTGCAACGATCTTGTTAAGTTGCTTGAAAGCAAGGGCGTTGAGGTTAAGTTTGCCATTCATCCCGTTGCCGGAAGAATGCCCGGACATATGAATGTTCTATTGGCTGAAGCTGATGTTCCATATACAAAGCTTATCGAAATGGACGACATCAATCCTGATATGCCAAATACCGATGTTACAATAGTTATCGGTGCGAATGATGTAGTTAACCCTGCTGCATACGACGATCCTTCAAGCCCGATTTATGGAATGCCAATAATCAATGCCCATGAATCAAAAAATATTATTGTAATGAAACGTGGGATGGGTAAAGGCTATGCAGGTATTGAGAACGAATTATTTTTCAATGATAAAACTCGTATGTTATTCGGGAATGCTAAGGATTCACTACAGGCCCTGGTAAGTGAAATAAAAGAATTATAATTGCTTGAAAATTAAGTTATATTTTTCAATATGTCTCATTAATACTAATTATCATGGAAGGTTTAAAAATTAATCATGCTGCCGTTTGGGTAGGAGTTGTCGTACTTTTTGCATTAGGTTTTGTTTGGTACGATCTGTTATTTGGAGAACAATGGGTTGAGTTTGTAGGATTAGATATGGCTGAAATAGAGGCTAATCCTCCAGGTTATGGGTTATGGATAAGTAACATAATAGCAAGTGCATTAGGAATGTATTTATTGGCATGGCTTTTTGCTGGGCTTAATATTACATCAGGCTCAAAAGGAGCTATTGTCGGATTCTTGATTGCTTTCGTATTTATTTTCCTTACTACAATGATTAACAATATGTATGCTCAAAGTCCTTACGGGCTAGCATGGATATTAGGAGGTTATAGTATGGTTGGATATACTATTAATGGATTTATTATTGGAGCCTGGACAATGAAAAAGTAATTGTTTATTGAGCTAAACAATTCAGCTGATTGTCATTCAGTATTTCAATTTTTTTATTAGAATAGCCAGCCTAATTAATAGGTATAACTTCAGTCAAACCACCCAATTAAGGTTTGAGTTGATGGTTATGTATTATGCTCTGTTTTCTTATACTTCATCCTCCATATCATTAGTTAGTGGAAACTCAACAGTATCCTCTGGTTTTAAAGTGCCCTGTGTTTCTACTCCTCTTAGTTTTCTCTCCATTGCATTTGTCCGCGTATTTCTTAACGTATCAAGAGATGTTGAGGCAGTATCAATTTGTTTATGAACTTTAGCAAGATGCTCTGAGAATTTGCCAAATTCAGCTTTCACGCCAGAAAGTACTTTCCAAACTTCACTGCTTCGTTTTTGTACCGTTAGCGTTTGGAATCCCATTTGTAGACTATTAAGTAATGCTGATAAAGTAGTTGGTCCAGTTACTGTAATATGGTAATCTCTTTGAAGTTTATCAAAAGTTCCAGGATGTCGAAGCACTTCAGCATATAGACTTTCGACCGGAAGAAACATTATGCCAAAGTCCGTTGTATTTGGTGGGTCAATATATTTTTCACTAATTGTTTTTGCAAAACCCACAATGGCTTTTAGTAACAACTTTTGTGCGTTTTCAATTTTATTTTTGTTTGCTTCTTCATATGCATCAAGTAGTAGCTGATAGTTTTCAATGGGGAATTTGGAGTCGATAGGTAGCCAAACTTCATTTTCATCAATCTTACCTGGCAATTTAATTGCATATTCAACATTGGCCTGACTTCCTTTTTTTGTTGCAACATTTGTTGAGTATTGCTCTGGCGTAAGAATTTGCTCTAAAATATTTCCCAATTGATATTCACCAAGGATACCTCGTGTTTTCACATTGGATAAAACTTTTTGAAGATCACCAACACCGGTTGCAAGTTTCTGCATTTCGCCAAGACCTTTGTGTACTAATTCCAGACGTTCGCTTACCTGCTTAAATGATTCACCAAGTCGCTTCTCAAGAGTTGTTTGCAACTTTTCATCAACAGTTTTGCGCATTTCGTTTAGCTGAATAGTATTATCCTCTCTTATCGCAACAAGTTGTTTTTCAATAGTTTCCTTAATATCTTTAATACTGTCTTTTGTTAGCTTGTTAAATTCCGTTTGTTGTTTACTTAAATCATTAAATCTTTGACGTAACTGTTCATTAAAGTCTTTGATATTGTCAGAAAATTTATCTTCAAATGACTTTAAACCTTTGTTTAGTTCTTCACGGTTTTCTTTTGCATCGGTTTTAATACTATCTTTAAAATCATTGTAGCTTTTTACAAGTGAATCCTGCAAACCCTTAAAAAGAGTATTATTCTCTTCCCTATTCTCTTTATTCAACTCCCTATTTTCACGTCTTGTTTCTACTAATTCTTCTTTAAATATTGTTGTAATCTCATTTTTAAGATTGCTTGTATCCTGTTTCCCACCTTTATTTGTGATGGAAATAATTATCAGGATGACAATTAGTATAATGCTGGTAATCAGTAAATAGAATTCCATTTAATTGTAAATTAATATTTGATAAATTTATTACTTATTTTTTGATTATTGATAAGGAATGATAAAATGGTTAAATGCGTGAATGATTGAATGAAAAAATGTGGGCTTGATAAATGATAAAATTATTATATCTGCAAGAACAAATTTAATCATTCGCTCATTAGTACATTCTTTTTTGCTAACTTTGAGTTTTACTAAATAATTAATGAAATGGAATACGAAATACTTAAAACTGAGATAGTTGACGGCATTGCAACAGTGACCATTAGCAGACCAAATGCAATGAATGCGCTTAATACCAGATTCTTTAACGAAATGGATCAGTTGGTTGATGAAATTTCTAATAATAACGACGTTAAGGTTATGATAATAACTGGTGAAGGAAAAGCATTTGTTGCCGGAGCAGATATTGCTGAAATGGTTGACAAAAACAGTGAGGAAGGTTCTGCGTTTTCACGTTTGGGACAAAATACGTTTAGCAGCTTTGGAAAAATGGATATTCCGGTAATTGCAGCTATTAATGGTTTTGCTTTAGGAGGTGGCCTTGAGCTAGCTATGGGATGTGATTTTCGGATAGCAAGTTCAAAGGCAAAATTTGGGCAACCCGAAGTGAGCTTAGGTTTAATACCTGGCTACGCAGCGACACAACGATTACCAAGACTTACCGGAATGGGTGATGCCCTGTATCTGCTTATGACTGCTGATATGATTACCGCTGATGAGGCATTTCGAATAGGCTTAGTACAAAAGGTATTTGAGCCTGAGTTATTGATGGAGGAGGCTTATAAAATTGCTAAAATCATTATGTCAAAAGGACCTGATGCTATTAAAAAAATCAAAAATGTTGTTAGACTCGGTATGGAGATGAGCTTTGCTAATGGTGAAAAACTAGAAGCTGACCAATTTGGAACTCTATTTGGTGAGGGTACTCAAGGAAAAGAAGGGATGAGTGCATTTTTAGGAAAACGGAAACCCGAGTGGTAAGACGTAAATATTAATTACAAGATCCCAAAAGCATTTAAACAAACCGATTGGGAAAAGTCAATAGCAAAAGTATATGTCTCTTCGTTAGAAATTGTTATTGTCCATTGCTTCCACTTACCGTCATAATAGGTGCCAAGAACATATGTTTCTCCATATATTACGCTACAAATTTGTGCAACACCATTATTCATCGATGACCATCTCCAGCATGTGGCGTCGACAGGCCTTATCCATAAACCAAATGATGGCAGCACAACTATATTTGTATCAGAATCACAGCTACCAATGAAGGTGGCTGTTATTGCCATAGTTGTTTGACTATCATCTGTTAGTGGTAAACTGATTAACTCTTGAGAACACATGTTGTCTATTAACAATGGGCTAACGGCAGGATCAACATAACAGTAACTGCATTGATTTCCTTGATCCCAATCAATATAAACCGGAGTACCACCTGTAGAAAATGGTATATTAATTTGTTCGTTCCATTCTCCAACAAGATTTATATTTGATACAAACGAGTTGTCAGCCTGCTTACGTACAATACCTTCAAGCATTATTGCTTCACATTGCTGACAATTATCTTCTACTTTAAATTTTGATCCCTGATTGCAATTGTTTCGTTCAAACCAACTGAAATTATAGTTATTCAACCTTGATGTTTTTACAGTGGTATAGAAACCACTATAAAGTGTGTCTGTTATTGTAGCCCACTGATCAAACATCCATAAACCGGTATCACTTATGTATGAATATAATGCTACTTCATCACCATCAATAATATTAGAACCAGAAACTGGATTATAAGTTTGGTCAGATATTGCCATGCTAACAGTAAGGCTGTTGTTTTCGACTATAGAAGCCTTACGCCATTCGCTATCAGAGATTTCAAACTTCACTAATCCTGCTGGAAAAAACACTCCCGAATTGGTGCTAGTATTCTGTATAACAGTACCGGTAATACCACCTGTAAAAGTAGCTAATGCTTGGTCTTCCAGATTACTAAAATAATACAAAGTAAGATTTAACTTACCAGTAGCGAGTTTAACACTATCACTATCAAGCAATCTGGCTCTTGCAGGAATAATAACTATAGCTTCACTATTTGGGGTAGAAATTGAAACTGTATCTTGAAGCACCCCATTTATTAATCTACCAACCTCACTTAATTGCTTAATTATTACACCTGATGGTGGATTATCAGTATCTACCATGAAAATTCTCAGCATATAATCACCTTCACTTGTTATCGTCACCTCTTTACTCGATGTTAAGTATGAATTTAAACTGGCAACAATAGTAAACCTTACAGGTGATCCTGAGCTTGGAATAAACTCGGATTCAGGATTAAGTGCAAAAGTAATAAAGCCTTGTTTAGCGATATACTCTTCCTTTTGTATTCCAATAATATCAACAACAGCTGCTTTTGATTTTCCAACTATCCCCACTTTAAGTTCTTTACCCTCTTCAGGAATGATTAATTCGCCAGTGTAAGCATCAATAAATTGAACGTAAATGCTTGTTTTAATTAGATTGTAAGTAATCGTATCCTTTTCGTCTCCATTTCCATGTGGATTGGAAATTTTTTTACATGAATAGAAACTAATATATGCTAGAGTAATGACAGCAAAAAATAAGGTGCTAATATTAATGTTACTCAGGCGTTTCATTATTTTCAATTTATAGAAGGAAACCATACAAAGATAAAAATAAAGGTAAACATGTTCTATTTTTACTACTTTAGTCTCAAATTCATATAATAATTTATGATTTTCAGAGCTGTAATTAGTCTTATTGCAATAATAACTTTCATCACCTCTTGTGATATTTCAAATCGGGAAGAAGGAGAAACCTCCAACAATTCTACAATATTTGCCGGACAAGAAAATGCTACTCTCGATACTATCTTAAAAAGAAAAAAATTAAGGGCAGTTACCGATTACGGATCTCTAAGTTATTTAATATATAGAGGGGAACCCATTGGTTATCAGTATGAATTGCTTAAAGATCTAACCAAATATCTTAATGTTGAATTAGATTTGGTTATTGAAAACAGCTTACAAAGAAGTATAGACATGTTGAATAGTGGCGAAGTGGATCTACTAGCAATGGGGCTTACGGTTACTTCGGAACGTAATAAAGAGTTTTCGTTCACTTTACCTATAATGACTACCCGGCAGGTGCTTGTTCAAAGAAAGCCTGATGGATATTTAAATATGAGAACTGCCGATGAAATAGAATCACATTTGTTAAGGAATACTTTGGAACTTGCTAATGTTGAAATAAATGTTCAAAAAGGAACCATATTTGAGAAACGTCTACAAACATTAAGTGATGAAATTGCTGATAGCATTTTTATAATTACAGGTGATAGGGATATGGAAGAGCTGATAAAAGCAGTTGCCCTTGCTGAAATTGATTATACAGTAGCTGACGAACATATAGCGATTGTTAATGCAAGATATTATAGAAATATAGATGTGCGAACACCCTTGAGTTTTTCTCAAAAAATATCTTGGGCAATTAAAAAAGGTCAATACGGACTTGTTGACACCATAAACTCATGGCTTATAAAATTTAACAAGACTTTGCAAGCCAGATTACTTTATAACAAATATTTCAAAAATATTCGTTCTAAAAAAATTGTTAATAGCCAATATAATTCATATTCAGGAGGACGATTGTCACCATATGATGACGAAATAAAGGCGGCTGCCGAAATTATTGGTTGGGATTGGAGACTACTTGCATCTCTTGTATACCAGGAGTCAGAATTTAAGCCAAATGTACGTTCCTGGGTTGGTGCTTATGGATTGATGCAACTTATGCCAAATGTTCTGGAGAAATATGGGCTTGATAGTAATGCCAGTCCTTCCGAACAACTTAATGCAGGAGTAAAGCATTTGATTTTTATTAAGAAACAAATACCTACCGAGATAACTGACACAGTGGAACAGGTGAAATTTTTGCTTGCATCGTACAATTGTGGGTTAGGCCATGTACTTGATGCTAGACGATTAGCCGTGAAGCATGAAAAAGATCCAAACAATTGGACCACCAATGTTGATAGTTGTATTCTAAACTTATCGGAAAAAGAATATTACCATGATACTATTGTGTATTACGGCTATGTTAGAGGAGAAGAAACTTTTAGGTTTGTTCAAGAAATAATGGAGCGGTATAATATATATAGCACGCTAATAAAACAATAATATATAAAATTTCAAATAAATCACAATCCTTAACATTCAATTTATCAAATGTTGGTTTAGGTTTTTAAATTTGTTTTTTTAGATATTTCCTGCCCGTCTGATAGGCGGGTTTGATGTTAGCTTTTTGAGTTTTAGATTTTAATAAAGGTTATTTATCAGTTTTTGTCTCTTCTGAATTCTTGTCTTCTTTTTTATCAGAGCCTTCTTTTTTATCACTATCTTCGGCAATACCACCTTTAAATTCTTTTATACCTTTCCCTACACCTCGCATAAGCTCAGGAATCTTTTTCCCTCCAAACAAAAGAAGTACAATAACAACAATAATTATAATTTCAGGTGTACCAATCCATCCTGTATACTGTATCATAGCTATATTTCCCAAAGATCCCATTTTATTGTTTTTTTCGTTTATATGACAAAAGTAATGTAAATAAATATTAGTATGAACAATTTGTTGCAAAACAACCAACAACTTCATACTTTTGTCTGCACTAATATATAAAACACTAAACCAAATATTTCCTGTTTTCGCCACTTTTTTATAAAAACACTTTTATTACTCTGAACAGCCTATAAATAGGGTGTTTTATTTTTTGTGCGGGTGACCCGTTTGTATCTTTGTACTTTTAGGGTTTCCCAATTATGTACATTAGAAGAAAGAAAAATACATCAGGAAGTATAAGCATTTACATTTTAGAGAAGCAAAATGGTAATCAAAAACTCATTAAGTCAATGGGTTCTGCTAAAAGAGAGAGTGATATTAATCAACTTGAGAGTTTAGCTCGAAAAGAGATAGAAAGACTTACTAAACAAAAGGCTATTGAGTTCACTTATGATCAGGATGAAGACCATATTAGTTTTGTTCGCAAAAGTATTCAAGCAGTTCGCATTGTAGGGACAGAACTTGTTTTAGTAAACATATTCAATGAAATAGGTTTCAATCAGATCCCGGAAAAACTTTTACGTCATCTGATAATTTCCAGATTACTCTACCCGGGCAGCAAACTAAGAACTATTGAGTATTTGTCAAGGCATTATCAGGAGCATTACCCTATGTCATCAGTTTACCGCTATCTGGACAAACTCAATCAGGGATACAAAGAACAATTGCAACTAATAAGTTATCAGCACACCTTAAAACTTTTTAAAGGTGTTTTATCAGCTGTCTTCTATGATGTCAGCACTTTGTACTTTGAGGCTTCCAGAGAAGATGAACTAAGAAAACTAGGGTTTAGTAAAGATGGAAAACCACACTGCCCTCAAATTGTTCTTGGATTATTGGTTACTACCGGAGGTTATCCTTTAGCATTTGAGATGTTTGAAGGAAACAAATATGAAGGAGAAACGCTTATTCCTGTGCTAGAGCACTTCAAAAAAAGATATAATCCTGGTAAGTTGGTTGTGGTTGCAGATGCAGGGCTTCTGTCAAAGAACAATATAGAACAGTTACTAAGCCATGGTTATGAATTTATTCTGGGCGCAAGGATAAAAAACGAAACAAAACAACTAAAAGATCAGATTATTTCTAAGAAGTGGGCAAGTGATACTATCCACGAATTTGAAAAAGAAGAACGGACAAAACTAATTGTAAGTTACTCTGAAAAACGGGCTAGAAAAGATGCAAACAATAGGGACAATGGAATTAAAAGACTTCAAAAGCGAATCATCTCTGGCAAGTTAACTAAAGAAAACATAAACAATAGAGGGTACAACAAGTTTTTAAAAATTGAAGGAAACGCTACCATACGTTTGGATTTAGGGAAAATAAACCATGACAGTAAATGGGATGGCCTAAAAGGCTACATCACCAATGCTTCTTTAAATGCTAAGCAAGTAATTGAACAATACAGGCAGTTATGGCAAATAGAGAAGGCATTTAAGATATCTAAAACAGATCTTAAAGTTCGCCCCATTTATCATAGAAAAGCAAGTAGAATAGAAACTCATTTGCTAATTGCATTCTGTAGTTATAAACTATACAAAGAGTTTGAAAGGCAACTCTCCGTAAAAAAAACAGGCTTAAGCCCTGAAAAGGCATTAGATATCCTAAAATCTATTTATGGAGTTAAAACAACATTACCCATTTCTAATAAAACAGTTGAAATAGTAATGGCTAACACCATAGAACAAAAAGAGTTACTTGCTGTTTTTAATATCGAATTTTAGCTTTAGGTGACCCATTTGGCGAAAACAGGAGAATGCTAATTTATATATTTTTCATAAACATTTGATCTTGCAAGTATTGTTATCCTCTTGAGGAGTTAAAGTTATTACAAATATTAATAATTTAAAATAACTTAATATTAAATGCAACAATGTTGCAATTATATATTATCTTTGCTGCATTGTAAAATAATAAATAACATTAAAAAATGAATAAATTAATTTTAAGCCTATCTATTCTAGCATTGTCTATGTTGCTATTCACTGGTTGTAAAAAAGATGATCCAGTTATTCCTAATGAAGAAGAGGTTATTACAACACTCAACTACACATTAACGCCCTCTGATGGTGGAACTCCTGTTGTATTTACCTTTCAAGATTTAGATGGTGATGGTGGTAATCCACCAATAATAACAGGGGGCACTCTTGCTATGAACACTACCTATATTGGTTTTTTGGAGTTATTAAATGAGTTGGAGACCCCGCCAGGAAATATAACCGAGGAGGTAGAAGAAGAAGCGGACGAACATCAGTTCTTTTTTCAAACTTCTCTAAGTGGAGTTAACTTTTCTTATGATGATATGGATGCAAACGGCAATCCCATTGGTTTATTAACAACAGTAACCACAGAAGGGCCAGGGAATGGAACAATTACTGTAATTTTGCGCCATGAACCAGACAAGTTTGCTTTAGGTGTTTCAAATGGTGATATCACTAATGCTGGAGGTGAGACAGATATAGAAGTTGTATTTAATGTGGAAGTTAAGTAAATATATAGCCGTTATTATCATTTTAGGCTTATCTGTAGTCACTTACGCTCAGAACTGTAACTTGACTGTTTCGGGTTTTGTAAAAGATTTGAGTACAGATACGCCTATTATTTATGCTAATATCTTTGTAAAAGAACTGCAGTCTGGATATGTGACTGATAGTGCGGGTTATTTCAGTACTAAAACCATGTGTCCTGGAAAATATCATGTTTCCATCAGTCACATTAGATGCGAAACACAGGAGTTATATTTACATATCTCTGGTGATACTGTTTTAACAATATTTTTAGATCATAATAGCCATCTTTTGAACGAAGTGTCCATAACAGGGGAGGGTGGAGAAGTTACCACAGAAGAAACTCAGTCGTTAAATTCGGAAAACATAACGCAAAATTCCAATAAGAATTTAGCATCGATGCTTGAAAATATTTCAGGTGTAAGTACCATTAATAACGGTAGTGGAATTTCAAATCCAGTTGTGGACGGGCTTTACGGAAACAGAATTTCCATCTTAAACAATGGGATTGTACAAAGTGGACAGCAATGGGGTGTTGACCATAGTCCTGAAATTGACCCTTTAGCTGCCAATAGGATTACTGTTATAAAAGGTGTTGGAGCATTGGAGTACCAAGGGAGTTCTTTGGGAAGTATTATACTGGTTGAACCTGAAAAAATTGACATAGAACCACATTTACATGGAGAAGCCAGGTACTTTTTTGAGACAAATGGATTTGGAAACGGCCTTAATCTCGAATTGCAGCAATACTCTAAAGTATTTGGGTGGCGTGCCATAGGAACGCTAAAAAAAAGTGGCGATAACCGAACTTCAAAATACTTTCTACGAAATACGGGTAACCAAGAAGCCAATATAGCTTTGCAATTTGAGAAGTTGTGGAATAATAAGTGGTATAGCGATTTATACTTTAGCTCTTTTAATGCTGATTATGGAATTCTAAGAGGTTCGCACATTGGTAACCTTACTGATTTGGAGGAAGCTTTTGAGCGCGATGTTCCGTTTTTTACACAAGACCAATTCTCCTATTCCATCAGTGCCCCTTACCAGAAAGTAAATCATATTTTACTAAAGTTTCATACAAAATATAGTGTTAGCGAAAAGCAATGGTTTGATATTACCTATGCTGGTCAATATAATTTGCGAAAAGAATTTGATGTGCGTAGAAGCGGAAGATCAGACATACCAGCGTTGAGTTTGAAGCAGTCTTCAAATTATTTTGAAGTTAAATATAAAAACTATCTAAAAAATAATTGGGAATTAAAAAGTGGTATTCAATTGAATAGGATAGATAATACGAACCTGCCGGAAACAGGCATACTGCCTCTTATTCCTGATTATATTACATATGAGTTTGGGGTGTTTGGTATAATTTCTAAAACCCTTGAGAAGACTACCTTTGAATTAGGGGGTAGATATGACTTTGAAAATAGAAAAGTTGCTACAATTTCATCCAGTATTCCACGAGAAATTATTCGGTTTGAAAACGATTATCATAATTTTAGTGGCATGGTTGGAATTAGTTATCAGCTTGGTGATGGATGGGAGGTAGCCTATAATTTTGGCTCCATATCTAGAAATCCAGAAGTGAATGAGTTATATAGCAATGGCTTACATCAAGGGGTTGCTGGAATTGAAGAGGGTGATCCAAATCTTGGCAAAGAAATTTCATTTAAAAACACATTATCAATAAAAGGTGCTGTCAAGGATAAACTGTTTTTTGAAGGCTTATTTTATTTTCAGCAAATTGATAATTTCATTTTTCTTAATCCACAAGATGAAGTTAGGTTAACAATACGCGGAGCTTTTCCTGTGTTTAAATATGAGCAAACGGACGCTAGACTGATTGGATTTGATTTAACTGCAACCTACAAATTAACTGAACGGCTAAACATTACAGGAAAATATAGTTACCTAAATGGGCATGACCTAAGCAATGATATACCGTTAGTTTATATGCCACCAAATAACCTTTATGCCGACTTTAGTTATTATATTCCTAAATTTGAGAAGTTACAAAATATAGAATTTCAAATTAACAGCAGGCTGGTCTTTGAACAAAAAAACATACTCCCTTCTCAAGATTTTGTTGCACCACCCGGGTCATATTACTTGATTGGCCTCAAGGCATCAGCTGAGAAGCAATTAAGTAAACTGAGGTTAAACATGTATGTCAGAGTAGAAAATTTACTCAATGAAACATACCGTGATTATCTTAATCGTCAACGCTATTTTGCTGATGACCTTGGATTCAATTTGATTGTAGGTATAAATATTTCATTTTAATAAATTATTTTATATGGAAGAAAATATTCTTTTAAAACAGCTTCTGAGAGAACGAAAATTAAAAGCTACATCCACCAGATTGGAGGTGCTATCAGTAATCTCAGGTTATAACAAAGCCATTCCATTTTCTGAAATTCAAAATGCTCTTCATGACTTCGATAGAGTTACATTATATCGTACCATTAATTCTTTAATGAAAAGTGGTATTATCCACAAGGCATCAGTAGGGGAGAAGGAAACATTTTATGCGGTATGCAGCAGCAAATGCTCCTCGGATTCTCATACTCACAAACACATTCATTTTAAATGCTCAAATTGTAAAGCGGTAACATGTGTTCAGGCAGATAGCGCTATAAACTTTGCCATACCAGGTCATACCATTAATAATTTTGAAATTGAAGCCACTGGCATATGTGTAGCATGCAATTAATAAACACTAAAATGATGCTCTTGTTTTCATTATTACATTTATAATTTTCACTGAGCACGCTTTCATATGACAATACTAATTTTCTGTGTGAGGACTTCTTGGATAACCTATTAAAGGTGTTTCAACAGGTGCTGCTAGCCCAATAAATACAACCAACTGATGACTGCCAGGGTTAGTCTGAACAGGAATCATTTCCCAGTTATTACAACACCAAACGTTTCCTGAAGGATCAACTTGCACTCCCGTAACTCTCTCAAATCCGTCGAAAGTGTATCCGCCATCAGGTGAAATTGGATCACCAGTATTAAAACCTGGAGGTAAGCTAGATGTGTTTGCACCAGCTATGTAGCTTAATCTCTTACCATTGAAATTGGCTACAAAAACGTTGTCGTTGCCATCCACTGCAATACCCCATGGCATATATAAGCTGCTCCTAAATAATAACTTTGTAAACAGCTATTACAATTTATACTTTCTGTAACTTAACTTCCACAAACTTAGAAGTAGGCGTATTACTTTTTTTAGCAACACTATCAATTGGAACCAATACATTAGCTTCAGGAAAATAAGTTGCTACACACCCTTTTGCAATATCATACTCAATTACTTTAAAATTGTTGGCATGTCTTTCCTTTCCTTTATAAATACTTGTGATGTTAACAATGTCTAAATGGTTTAATTGCTGTGCCAGCATGTCTTTTTTGTTCATTAACAACACTCTTCGTTCATTAAAAATACCTCTATAACGATCGTCCATACCGTGAATTGTAGTATTGTATTGATCGTGTGATCTAATGGTCATTAAAATAAAATTATTGGCTGCAACAGTTCTGTTAGGGATATTGTTTATTGTAAAAACTGCCTTTTTAGATGCCGTGTTAAATTCTGCTTCTCTAGCTCCATTTTGTAGATAAAAGCCAGCAGCTTTTCTAACACGTTTGTTATAATCATTAAACCCGGATATTGTAGATTCTATATGGTTTCTTATGGTATCGTAATTTTTAGTCATTTCATTCCAGTTAATGGGAGTATTACCATGAAGTATCTCTGCTAGTCGGGCAACAATAGCTGGTTCGCTCATTAAATTATGAGAAGCAGGGGTAAATTCTCCTTTACTAGTGTGTACTATGCCCATAGAATTTTCTACGGTTACAAATTGAGTTCCTGATTTTTGCTTATCTGATTCGGAACGAGAGATAGATGGTAAAATTAGAGCCTCTTTTCCAGTAATTAAGTGCGATCGGTTTAATTTGGTTGAAACTTGTACTGTTAAGTTACACTTTTGCACAGCTTTACCTGTAAATTCACTATCTGGTGCAGCAGAAACAAAATTACCACCCATTGCCATTAATAACTTAATTTTTCCTTCATCCATTGCTTTAATAGATTCTACTACATCATATCCGTGTTTTCTTGGAGAAGTAATAGAGAAGTTTTTATCAATACTATCTAAGAGAGCTGTTGAGGGAGCTTTCAAAATACCCATTGTACGATCACCTTGTACATTACTGTGTCCTCTAACAGGACAGGTTCCTGCACCGGGTTTGCCTATGCTCCCTTTTAGTAATAATAGGTTTACTACTTCTCTGATATTATTGACACCGTTTTCATGTTGAGTAAGTCCCATTGCCCAGCAAAAAATTATTTTCTTCTTTTGTATTAATAAGTTTGCAAAAGCTCGAACTTGTGCTTCAGGAATACCACTTGCAGTAACAGCTTCCTTATAGTTAGTTTTTCTAAGATCTTCTAAAAAGATATCAAAACCAGTGGTTTTATTGTTAATAAACTCTAAATCAAATACACTACCAGGTTTCTTGTTTTCTTCTTCAAGTAATAAAAACATTGCAGCTTTTAAAAGGGCTATGTCTCCATTAATTTTTACTTGTAGAAATAAGTCCGAAAGCTGTCTTCCTCCTTTTAATATTGATAAAGGGTTTTGAGGATTAACAAATGCATTGTTTCCTGCTTCAGGAATAGGGTTAACAATAACTACTTTACCACCATTTTTTTTGCATTTTTCTAATGCAGACAACATTCTAGGGTGATTGGACCCTGGGTTTTGTCCCATAACCACAATCAATTCCGATTGGTGTAAATCTTCTAAGGTTACAGAGCCTTTGCTAATACCTACTGTTTCAGACAATCCTATCCCACTTGCTTCGTGACACATATTTGAGGAATCAGGAAGGTTATTAGTACCTGTTTGCCTAACAAATAACTGATATAAAAAAACCGCCTCGTTACTAATTCTTCCGGAAGTATAAAAACAGGCTTCATCAGGAGAAGTTAAACCTTTTATTTGAGTTGCAATTTTATTAAAAGCTTCATCCCAACTAATAGGTACATATTTTGAACTGTTCTTTGCTAAATACATTGGATGAGTTAAACGTCCTTGTTTTCCGATCCAAAAATCGGTTTGTTCACTTAGTTCTTCAACAGTATATTTTGCGAAAAACTCAGGAGTAACTCTTTTGGTTGTTGCTTCCGCTGCTATGGCTTTTACTCCATTTTCACAATACTCACCTAGTTTCGATCGTTTACCATCTGGATCTGGCCATGCACAGCCGGGGCAATCAAAACCACCTTTTTGATTCATCCGTTTCAGTACTTTAATTCCATGTAAAATACCTAATTCCCTACTTACATGCTTAATCGAAGAAGTAAAAGCAGGAAGCCCCACAGCTTTTTCTTTTGGCCTAGACAGACTAAGGTTAGCAAACTTTTCTGGGGGAACAATTTTAATAGCTCTTTTCATATATAATTAATTTTTATTTTCCAACTCTTTAACCTAGCTGTATCCGAAGATGAATCAAGTTTAATATATTTTCGCTCATTATCTCTCTTTTTGAAGGCTAATATGCTGTGCAGGGCTTGAATATACTTATTTAATCTTTAGTCATAACAATTAGGACGTTTCATTATTGCTGTTAACGTTAAATTGTATGAATAGCGGCAGATTACGTGCTTTATTTCTACCAAATTTAATTATAGTTTGAGAAATTTAAAATTAAATCAACTATTATTCATAAAAAAAAGATACACAAAAAAAGAGGGTTAAAGCTCATGTTTTCTGAGCCTTAACCCCCTTGTTAATCAGGTAATTAATATTATTTTGCAAAACCTAGGTTGAAACCTAATGTAACTTCGAATGCAGTATCGTTAGCATTTTCTAGGTTATCCATATCCCACTCAGTTCCCAACCAAACAGAACTTCCGTTGTTGAGCATTTTTTGTAAGATAACACCTAGCCCTGCTCCGGTACCTTGAAAATTCTCAGTTTTGTCAGCGCCATCGACCTTGTCTTTTTCTGTTGCAAACACTCTTCCTAACCATGTGTATGGTTGAAGACGCCATCCATCTTTAACAGCGAAGTCGATTGAAAAATCAATACCAAATGCAAAAGCACTCCCAGATATCCACTCCTCTACCATATCCTCTGTGCCTGGTTCACCTGGAATTAAGAGTTTGGAATCTGTGTAATTTTCCATTTCATACCCTGCCCAAATACCAACATTTACACCACGATCACTACCAGGGTCTGTTCTTAGTACCCAATATTCTGCGCCAAATGCTAGTACAGACTCTTTTGGTACATTAGGAAATGTTGCACCATATTTATTGACATGACCTTCTAATTTGTCTCTGTCATAGGTAAAATTACCATATTCGAAAGATAAGTCTAATGCTCCTTTGTAGGTATACTGTAAACCAGCATAAAATCCGTCTTCCCAATAGCTTTCTTGTATTCCTGCATTAATTGAGAATCCACTTACGCCTTTGTCAAACATGGTCTGAGCCTGAGATATTATGGCTAGTCCCATTACTAGTAATAAAAGAGTAATTTTTTTCATCTTATTAATTATTAAGAGTTTGGGCCCTGTTTATTTCCTTTTTCTAATATTTTTCTCAAACACAAATTAGAACCCTTTAGAATTTGCGTGAAGAATTTAATGCAATATACCGTTTATGAAATAAAATAGTTATAGCATATTCTATACTTTTCAATAGTGGAATGTGAATAACTTTTATTTAAACATTGTGTGTAATGCCCTAGAAACCAAACTACAAGAATATGAAATCAATAATATTAGTATTCATTCTCGTCACATTATCCTTTGGTGAGAAAGCAATTGCACAAGAATATTTTCCATTTCCAGACTCTAATGCAGCGTGGAATACAGTTGGACATAATATATTTTCGGGATTCCAATGGAATTTTAGATACGCTGTTTACGGTGACACTACAATTAACTCAGTAGAATACCATAAAGTATATAAAATGTTTGATTCAACATTTTTAAACCCTAACTCAACATATTTTGCAGCAATTAGAGAGAATCAGAACAGACAAGTATTTTGTGTAATTCCTGGATTTGAAGAAACAATTTTATATGATTTTAACCTTGAAATTGGAGATACAATATGGTATAATATTGGAGGGGCATTATGTGAAAATGAAGTAGTCTTTGAAAATCAAACACATTTGAAAGTGGTCAGTTCTATTGATTCAATCCTTCTTGAAAATAATCAATATAGAAAAAGTTGGACATTTCAAGAAGAATCAGTAATGTGGGACACATGGATTGAAGGTATTGGTAGCATAGAGTTTTATGGACTGTTTTTTCCATTGCTCTCAGACATGACATTATGTGGTGACTTTTATCAATTTGCATGCTTTAAACACAATGACACCACATTATATTTAGACAATCCTAATTGTGAAAGATGTTTCTATAACTTGTGTAAAGGATGTACCTTTACGAACATTTATATAAAGGTTTATAAGAATAGAATTTCGTATCAGAATTAATGGGCATGTATTTAAAATAGAGAAACTAAAAACAAATATTTAAAAGAAAATATCATGACAAAAGGTAAAGACTCAAAGAAGAACGTTAAAAAAGCTCCCGCTAAAACTCCAAAAGAAAAAAAAGTAGAAAAGAGACTAAAGAAATCTAAATAAGATTACTTGTATTATCTTTTACTACAACTGCGCTCACCCTTTTTTTGCGAATTGAACGAGAAAGCTGGGTGCAGCGATTATCAGGAAAGCAGCAAGTTGTTTGGAATGCCGAGGGGCTACCATAAGGTATTTACTTTTACCGAATTCAAACTGGCCAACAAGTGGCCTCCGGGAAGATGGTGCTGCTGAAGTGATGGTGCCATAATTTGGGTACTAAACAAAAAAACCTCTCTGCTAATGGAATTGCAGAGAGGTTTTTAAGTGAACCATTTCAAAGTAGATGAAATAGTTTTTTTGGAAATGTACTAATCATTAATCTAATTAGGGTAAGCCACTGTATCCGAAACAGCTTTATAAAGGTCTCTTACTTCACTAACTGTGGCCTCAAATTGTGCTACTATTCCAGAACCTGGCTGACCATACTTAACTTTATGCTGTACTTCATTTGGTTTACTCCTTAAAAACTTACCAAGTGTTTTATCTTCCATTATTAAAGTTGTGCCATCATCACCATGACATGCTGCGCATTTTGCAGCATAATAAGTATTACCAGCTGCAGCATCTCCGTCAAGGCCGATATCTGTGAAAGTTGCAGAACCTGTTGGATAAGTACCGGTATAAGTACCAACGTAAAGTTCTGATACATCAAACATTCCGTCTTTCATAAATTTAACCATGTTCCAAATTTCATCATCGGTAAAAATCTGATTAAGGTTAGGCATTTTGTCACCTTCAGTAAAATTCGTTGCAGGATTATAACTTGCCAAATCATATGTAATATCTCTTCTGTTGTCAGTAGTCTTCATGCCGTCAAATAATTCCTGAGCGGTTTTTGATTGTGCCCACTCATAAAGATTTAACGAGGCAACATTTGGACGAGTTGTCTTAGGGGCTCTGCTAATGTACGAACCTGCATTGCCTAATCCATCCCATGCATGACATTGTTTACAACGGAAAAAATTACTTGATGAAGTAAAAACGTCCATATATTCATGACTTTGATCAAAACCTGATTCCGGAGTCCAGAATTTGTCATACATAATACCTCCTAAAGCAAAATCACCAGTGGTAGGAGCTTCATCAGGAAAATCATCAGTATTGGCAAGTGCTTTGTAAAGATCTTTAACTTCTGTAACTGTAGCGTCAAATAATCCAACCATTGTAGAACCAGGCTGACCATAATGAACTTTGTGTTGTACTTCATTTGGCTTGCTTCTTGTAAATTTACCTAGGGTTTTGCCTTCTAAATCTAATGTTGTACCATCGGCTCCATGGCAAGCAGCACAATTTGCAGCATAATATGCCTTTCCTGTTTCAGCATCTCCATTTAAGCCAATGTTTGTGAAAGTCGCTGTTCCGGTTGGATACGTACCGTCATATGTACCGTCATAAAGGTTGGATACATCAAACATTCCTTCTTTCATAAACTTAACAATGTTCCACATTTCTGCATCAGTGAAAAACTCATTCAAGTTAGGCATTTTGTCGCCTTCTTCGTGATTTGTTTCAGGGTCATAAGTTGATAAATCATATGACATAGATCTTCTGTTTTCAGTAGCTGTCAAAGCATCAAATAACTCCTGCGGAGTTTTCGTTTGGCCTAGTTGATACAGGTTTAATGATGCAACATTTGGGCGGGTCGTTTTTGGTGCCCTGCTGATGTAAGATCCAGCATTGCCTAATCCATCCCATGCATGACATTGCTTGCATCGGAAAAAATTACCCAATGTGGTAAAGGTTCCCATGTATTGGTTACTTTGATCAAAACCTGACTCGGGAGTCCAAAACTTGTCATACATTATACCTCCCTTTGACATAACCGCGTTTTCGTACGGATCATCCGGATCAGGATCAACAGTATCCTTTTTACAACTTGTAAAGATCAATGCAAAAATAAATATCGCCATAAATAATCTTAAAATTTTCATAATAGTAGATTTAGTTTAAATTATTAAGTATTATTTTTTTGTAATTATCTGTATCAAAAGGAATATTGCTTTATTATTTTTTGTAAACATAATTATTGTTGAATAAAAGCGCAATACCGTAGAATACGGAAATATGTATTAATTATAAAAAATACCATAAACTACGTAGGCGAAATATCGGCCAATACTTAGTAATTAAATACCATGAGATACTTACAAAAGTTAATGATTAATTTGTAGGTCTTGTGTAAACCTGTAAGTATTACTTCACCAATTATTAAATCGTCTCATCTGGCCATGTTAGCAAACTATGAAGCAGAGATTTGTTACATAAAGTTGGTATAATAATCACGTCAGTTCAAAATTTTTAACTTTGTTTGCATAGTTCAAAGAAAAATTGAATACCAACTGAATTAAAACAAAATGAAATCATTTATTTCCTTTTTACTGGCAATTTTATTTCTTTCCACATCATGCCAAAAGATTAAGAATCAAGAGATATACATAATCCCCCAGCCTCAGCAAGTTAATTTTGGAACATCTCTTTTTAGTTTTGATACTAACACCATGATAGTTTTCAGTACAGATGAGAACCTCAGGCAACAAGTTGTTTACTTTTCGGAATTGATTGATGCTGCTTTTGGATTTAAAATAGAAGCAATACCTGCTGTTGAGGGAAAAAGTAAAAATTCAGTAAGCTTGGTGATAGTTGATGACTTAGAAGATTTGGGAGAGGAGGGATATAAGATAAAAATTGAAAAGAATAATGTATTGATAGAGGCAAATTCTCCCAAAGGAACTTTTTATGGCTTACAGTCTTTGTTTCAATTACTGGCATCAAATACGCAAGAAACAAAGCAAAACGCAATTGAAATCCCTACTTTAGAAATTATTGACTTTCCACGTTTCAAATACCGAGGCATGCACCTTGATGTGTGTCGACATATGTTCCCTGTTGAGTTCGTAAAAAAATATATTGACTTGCTCGCGTTATATAAATTTAACACTTTTCATTGGCATCTAACTGAAGATCAGGGTTGGCGAATTGAGATAATGAAATACCCTAAGCTTACCGAAACCGGTTCATGGCGCAAGGAAACCTTAATCGGACATGGAGGCAAGAAACCTTTTAAATATGATGCCAAACCTTATGGTGGTTTCTATACACAGGAAGAAATTCGTGAGATAGTTGATTATGCTTCAAACAGACAAATTACAATTATTCCGGAAATTGAAATGCCCGGTCATTCACTTGCAGCTTTAGCCTCTTATCCAGAACTAGCTTGTACGTCTGGACCATTTGAGGTGGCAAAGCGATGGGGTGTTTTTAAAGACATATATTGCACAAAAGATGAAACTTTTGTGTTCATTGAAAATGTGTTATTGGAAGTTATGGAAATGTTTCCATCAAAATATATTCATATTGGTGGTGATGAAGCTCCAAAAGCCAGGTGGAAAGAATGTAGTACTTGTCAGGGAGTTATTGAAAGAGAAGGGCTGAAAGATGAGCATGAATTACAAAGTTATTTTATCCAGAGGATAGAAAAGTTCCTAAATAAAAATGGCCGTAGTATCATTGGGTGGGACGAAATACTTGAAGGAGGTCTTGCTCCAAATGCAACAGTAATGTCGTGGCGGGGGACTGAAGGTGGAATTGCTGCTGCCAGGCTGGATCATGACGCAATTATGACACCCGGTTCTCATTGCTATTTTGATCATTATCAAAGTAACCCTGATACAGAACCACTTGCAATTGGTGGGTATACAACACTAGAAAAGGTATACTCTTACAATCCGGTTCCGGATACTTTAAGCGAAGATGAAACAATTCATATACTTGGTACACAAGGCAATGTATGGACCGAATATATGGAAACGCCTGATTATGTAGAATACATGGTATTGCCCCGATTGGCTGCACTAAGTGAGGTAAACTGGTCAAGTAAAAAGGACTGGGAATTATTTCAAAAGCGAATTCAAGAGCACTTTACGATTTATGAAAAGTTAGGTTATAATTATTGTGACCACCCGTTTTAAATATATTAATATGATAGTTACTATTCTGAAATCAAGACATATTGCACGTTACGCAATTATTATGTTAGTTGCATCAACTATACTTGCAGGATGTGATTCAACAACTAAAGAACCAGCAGATTATGTAGTTCCTTTTATTGGTACTGGAGGACATGGACATACTTACCCCGGAGCAACACTGCCATTTGGAATGGTGCAGCTTAGCCCCGATACTCGGAAGGATAGTTGGGATGGCTGCTCAGGTTACCATTATTCAGATGATTATATTCTTGGATTTAGCCATACTCATTTAAGCGGAACAGGAGTTGGAGATTATGGCGATATTAGGTTTATTCCTACGGTTGGTGAACTGCAGTTTACCCCTGGCACTTCAGAAAATCCAAACTCTGGATACGGCTCAAAGTTTAGCCATGATAATGAGAATGCTACTGCCGGTTATTATAGTGTAAAATTAGATAATGGTATTGATGTAGAATTAACGGCTACAAAACGAGCAGGGTTTCATAATTATCGATTCCCAAGATCAAAAAAATCTCATGTGTTGATTGATTTGATTGAAAGTGTGGTTAGTGAGAAAATAATAGAAGCGGAAATAAAGATAATTAGCGATCATGAAGTACTTGGTTATCGAAGAACAAAAGCATGGTCTGCAAATCAAAGGGTCTACTTTTATGCATCATTTTCAGAACCTTTTGCTTCACACGGAATTGTGGTACAAGGAGAATATTGGCAAAATAAAACATCAGCTACTGGTGATAGTTTGATCGCGGTTCTAAATTTTGATACCAGCGAAAGTGAACCAATCTTAATTAAAGTTGGTATATCTGCTGTTGACTACAATGGAGCTATGGAGAATTGTAAAACTGAAATACCTGATTGGGATTTTAGCAAAACGAAGAATAATGCTAAAGCTATCTGGAATGAAAAATTAAGCAAAGTAAATGTCACAGATGATAATATTGATAAAAAGACAATTTTTTATACATCGCTATATCACACAATGTTAGCACCAAATTTGTATTCGGACATAGACTTCCGTTATCGCGCTCACAATGATAAAATAGTTAGGGACAATTCCTTTGAAATGCATACCGTATTTTCATTATGGGATACATTTAGAACCCTGCATCCACTGTTTACAATAATTGAACAGAAACGTACAAACCACTTAATTAATTCAATGCTCGACATGTATAAATATGACAGCCTTTTACCGGTTTGGGAACTTGCTGCTAACGAAACAAACTGTATGATAGGTTACCATTCAATACCTGTAATTGTAGATGCCTGGGTGAAAGGAATAAGAGATTTTGATGCTGAACTTGCTCTAAAAGCAATGCTGCAAACAGCAAATGCTGACCAGTTTGATTTAGAATATTTCAAGTCCAAAGGGTATATTCCTTCAGATAAAGAAGGTGAGTCAGTCTCTAAGACTCTTGAATATGCCTACGACGACTGGTGTATTGCACGTTTGGCAAAGGGTTTGGGTGATAGTGCTATGTTTAAACTTTTTACAGAAAGAGCTCAATATTATAAAAACATATTTGACAAGCAAACCGGCTTTTTTAGAGGGAAAAGTAATGGTTGTTTTGTAAAGCCATTCGATG